>MDSV01245084.1_pt1 | contig 36142 bp, 40 predicted proteins | sample 810851 | NCBI WGS metagenome assembly MDSV01 (sample SAMN05326640, study PRJNA326480) | marine metagenome | isolation source: seawater | place: Atlantic Ocean: North East | collected 2012 | reverse complement strand
TGTTTATCATCAGCTTGATAATTAAATTAAAGATAAACTAAACATGTAGTACCAATGGCTGAGTTCTCTCGGACGCGGGTTCGATTCCCGCCGCCTCCATATTATGAAAAATTTTCTAACAATAGGTATATGGATGACAGAACCATTGTTATCATGATAATGACGATTTTCAGAGTTTCATAAACTAGCCTTTTGGAGCTTTTATTTTTTTCTATCATAAAATCATTATATTAAAATTATTTAAGTAATCATATTCTCACATAAGGTTTACTGTATAATTATCATTAGAAATAATAAATATTTGTATTGTATGAAAAAAACCGATTTACCTGAGAAAATATGCCTAACATGTAAACGTCCATTCAGATGGAGAAAAAAATGGGAAAAGTGTTGGGATGAAGTTAAGTATTGTTCGCAAAAGTGTAAAACAAATAAAAATTATAATTTATGAAAGAATTACTAAACGATAACTGGATAAATGAAAGACAGTGGGAATACTATAGTATTCAAATACACATTATACTATCAAATAAAATTAATGAGCCTCAACAACAAGAATTAGTGAATATTTATAATACGTTTCGCTCTTCTAAAAAAATTGTACCTATTCAATTACAAGAATATATAAATTTATTGTCACTAAACAAAAATAATAGTCGTCAGAAAACATACTCAATTGATCCTTTTGAAGAGTATAAGAAAGTATTGTTAGTTGCTGCAATCTTAAGAAGACAGGATAACGGCGTTAGTAAAATAAATGCTATTAACCTAGCTTCAAAATATTTCAAAGTATCGCCAAAATTATTTTTCCAAATATATGCTGAATATCTTGATAAAGCAAAAAACTATTTAATGGTCGAACCAGATATAAGGGGTCTTGATAAATTACTAGGCCTTTAACTAGGACTTAGCCAAGTCTTTTCTACGTATTTTTGGATTTGCTGTAATATCAACATAAAGCTCTAATCGATCTCCATTCTTTATAATATAATCTAGTTTTTTTATTTTTCCATAAACTCCTATATCAAACTTATAGTTAATAAGTTTTGATATCTCATTCTTAATTATGAAAGTTTTTAAAGATGTTCCTGGTATAATATTAAATGTCTTCCTCTTTAAAATATTATTGGTACTATAAAATAAAATGATAGTAAAAGGCTTATCCATTAGATTTCATTTTAAATGCTTCTGATATAAAAGAGTCCAAGATTGAAGACATGATATTTGAAAAAACTGGTTTAATTGACATCTCAATTAACTTATTATCAAATTTATATTCCAAATATAGTGTTACATTAGTATTATGTTTATCTATTTCATCGAATTTCCAAAAACCTTCCAAATGACTGAAAGGGCCGTCTATCAATTTTAATTTGATTATCTTATTATTATCAAAGACATTTTCGGTTGTAAAATTCCATTTAACAAAACTTCTAGATATCTCAATTTCAGCGGTCATTTGGTTTTCATCACTAGTAATAATGGTTGAATTTGAACACCAAGGTAAGAAATTTTGGTAATTATCAACATTATTGATTAAATTAAAAATCATTGCTTTATTTACGTTAATCTCTTCTGATTTATTGATATAATTCATTTAACTAATTATTCCATTAATAAAAATTAGCGTCACTGCTATTGGAGCAACGAACCTCACTAACAATCTCCAAAAATAAAAACTAAAAACTGATATTTTTAATTCATCAAACACAATATTACGTTTCACAATGAAACCTGTAAATATCGCAATCAAGAGACCCCCTAAAGGCAACATAACTTTTGAAGTAAAATTATCTAACAAGTCAAAAAAAGTGAAACCAAAAAATTTCAAATCAGAGGCATAACTGAATGATAATATTGTTCCGATACCAAGTAACCATGTTAAGAAGCCAAGCTTAACACTTGCTTCTGGTCTGCTTATTGAATGTTTTTCTATCATATATGTTATGGCTGGTTCTATTAAAGAGATTGAAGAAGTTATTGCTGCAAAAAATAATAATATAAAAAAGATAGCTGCTATTATGTTGCCACCACTCATTGCACCGAATGCGATCGGTAAAGTTTGAAATATCAAGCCAGGGCCAGCGGTCGATGGGTCTAAATTATATGTAAAAACAATTGGAAAAATTATAATGCCAGCCAATATCGCAACAAATGTATCTGCAAAGGCTACAACTCCCGTGACTTTTGCAATTGAAGCATCATCTGATAAATATGAGCCATATATCATCAATGAACCCATGCCAATACTCAATGAAAAAAATGCCATTCCCATGGCGCCAAGAATTACATTAGCATCTATTTTATCTAAATCAGGAATAAACATATAGCTTAATCCATCATTAAATCCACTCAAAGTAGATGCATAAAATGCTAGTCCAATCAAGAGCAAGAAGAGTCCTGGAATTAATATTTTTACTGACTTTTCTAGGCCACCCTTAACACCTTTTGAGACTATATAGCATGTTAATAATATAAAAATTGTATGCCATCCTAATAATTTTTCTGGATCGCTAACAAAATTATCAAATAATATTTTTGACTCTCCCACATTAATACCAGCAAAAGCTCCCGAAAAAGCTTTGAATATATAAGACATTGTCCATCCAGCTATCACACTATAAAAAGATAGAATAAGTATTCCGGCAATCATTCCAGACCATCCAACTAATTGCCAATTCGTATAATCATCAGCATTAGAATATTTTTGTGATTTCTTTTTAATCCTCTGAAGATGTGGATCAACTTCAGTAACACTAAACGTGCTAGATTCATTAGATAAATATCTTAAGCTAGCAACAGGGTTCTGTTTACCATGTCTGCCTATTAGTACTTCTGCTATCATTATTGGTAAAGCTATTAATAATACACTTAGTATATATATTAATACAAATGCTCCACCACCATACTCGCTAGCCATCCAAGGGAACTTCCAAATGTTTCCAAGACCTACGGCTGAGCCTGTCGCAGCAAATATAAACACAAGTTTAGATGACCACTGTCCATGTATTGATTTTCTTTGATTAGGTTTAATGTCAATCTCCAAGATATTTATGATACTATAATAATTACTATTATACATAATGTCATAAATATATGAATATATTGTGCACCAATAAGAAAGCTACTTTTAAATATTTCCTTCTAAAAAAAATAGAGGCTGGCTTGAATCTGCATGGATGGGAAGTAAAGAGTATTAAGCTCGGTCATGCTCAGATTTCTGAAAGTTATATAACTATTAATGGAAATGAGGCTTTCCTAATAAATTCTCACCTCAAAGTAATATCATCAACATCTGAGAGTGATAAAGCTAATTCCAGAAGGTCTAGGAAGCTTCTATTAAATCGAAAAGAATTAATTAACTTAGCAAATGAGGTGAAACAAAATGGGTATTCGATAGTTCCAACCAAAATGTATACCAAAAACTCCCTAATTAAACTTGAAATTGCTCTAGCAAAAGGCAAAAAAACTCATGATAAACGGCAAGATATAAAAAATAGGGAGTGGGAACGAAGCAAAGATAGAATATTAAAAAAAAGATAACTTACTTTTTAAAATAGTTTTGATGTTTTTCGTTTTCTTCATTATTAGCTAGCACTACTCTAGGTGTTCTATTCTTTATAGTTCTCAAATTTTGATGCTTGCTCTCGATGTTAACGGCTGATAGACCTTCAATTAAAGTTTGCCCCTGCGTCATCCTGAGATATACATGCGCAAGTAATTGGGCATCTAGGAGAGCTCCATGTAGGCTGCGATCAGTGTTATCGACAGAATATCTAGAACATAGTGCATCCAAAGTATTTCTTTTACCGGGTGACTTCTTTCTGGCAATTTTAAGGGTGTCGATGATCTCTCTAGAAGCATTTAGATTGGTATAATCATACCCCGAATCATTATATTCTGATTTTAAAAAACCTACATCAAATGGCGCATTATGAATAATTAATGGAGAGTCAGATATATATTCCATAAAATTATTTATGATTTCAGAAAAAATAGGTTTGTCATCTAGATCATCATTAGATATTCCATGTACCTCATAAGCTTTCTCATCAATTACCCGCTTAGGATTTATATATTGATGAAAAGAGTTTGAAGTTATATTACGATCAATTATTTCTATACAGCCTATCTCAATTATCTTATGTCCTCCATCAACATCCAGACCGGTTGTTTCAGTATCTAGAACAATTAGTCTTTGCATTTAAGTGCTCCTTCTCTTGCTAGTTCGTCTGCCATATTATTATATTTGCTCTCTTCAGTATTAATATCTTGATGTGCTTTTACCCACTTCCACTCAATACTATATTGATTATTTAACTGATCTAGCTTTTTCCATAAATCTTGATTTTTCACTGGTTTTTTAGAACTTGTGATCCAATTATTATTCTTCCAGTTAGTTACCCAAGTTGTAATGCCATCTTTCACATATTTCGAGTCAGTATAAAGAATTATTTTAGTATTTATATCAGCTTTGCTAATTCCCATTATAGCAGCTTTTAGTTCCATTCTATTATTTGTCGTTTTTTCTTCATTGCCGCCATATTTTAGAATTTGATCTGTAATTATAACAGCTCCCCAACCGCCAGCACCAGGGTTGCCACTACATGCACCATCAGTATATACTTTTGTAATTTTCATTTAATCATATTTGTGGTTGATTTAGGAAAAGATGATATGAAAATCTTTTCTTTAAACTTAAGCTTGACTGGTGTTAAGGGAATGATTTTTTTGTTAAAAGTAAAAAAGTAAAGTCCTCCAAAATCCTTAGCTAAGATTTTTTGAACTATACTAATTTTGCTTAAGTATTTAGAAATTTTTTTTGAAATAATAGGGACAAAGCCAGCAGTATCCTTATAATTTTGTTCATACCCTAATAATTTAAACCATTCTCTGACACTATATAAAGAGTGAAAGTTTAATAACCAAGGAGACATCAAATTATTCATTAAAGGCTTGAGAGTTCCCCATAAACTAAATTTATTGAAACCTATTAAAGCTATTTTTGCATCATCTGTAGCTATTCTATCAATCTCCCTAACAAGTTCATATGGATTGTCTGTATAATCTAAAGCATGAATGATAATGATTACATCATGGGAATTATCTTCGAACGGAAGTCTTTTAGACTCGGTTATATGATCAGAGGAAGTAATCTCGTCGATAGCAATAAAGCTTAAGTTTTTAAGAGTGTTAAATTTTTTACTAAATTCTGAGAGACCTACAAATAATACATTATTGCCAGGTATATATTTTTTCATCAACGGAATCTGATCATTCACAATCTTTTTGATTGGTTGATTAATGGGTCTCTTATACCATTTCACTAATTCTTTGTACTTATAGTTATTTGTATTTAATTTCATAAATTATTAATTAGTAATAAATGCTCATGTTTGGTAATGTAATAACAGAGTATGTTTCTACAAAGTATCAAAAATATATCCATAATTATATTATGCGCTGGTTTTATTACAAGTTGTAACCAATCAATTAGTTACAAACGTCCCCAAATACTTGCTAACTTTGGGGATTTCGAGTGTAACACCAACAAGTTAGCTAATAGGAGCTATAGTGACATATGGGAAAAAACTAGAAGTGGCTTTTGTTTAGATACGGTCTACTCACCAAGAGTAGAGAGAGAAATACAATGGTTTTTAAAAAATAAAGATTTTCTATACAGATCGCTAGATAGAGCTAAACCATATTTTTATCATGTCCTCCAAGAACTTGAAAGAAATAACTTGCCTTTTGAACTAGCATTATTACCAGTTGTTGAAAGCGGATATCAGCCTTATGCTTATTCTCCATCAAAAGCTGCCGGGATTTGGCAGTTCATCCCTCCAACAGCAAAAGAATATGGCCTTAAAAAAAATTGGTGGTACGATGGAAGAAGAGATATCTTTGCATCTACTAAAGCCGCAAGCCATTTTTTGAGAGATATGAAGAGACATTTCAGAGGAGATTGGCTACTTGCTATTGCTTCGTACAATACTGGTGCCGGTAATGTTGGAAAGTCTATCAAAAAAGCAAACTATACTCTTGGAAAGAAAACATTTTGGGACTTAAACCTCCCAAGAGAAACTGAAATATATGTCCCTAAACTTATAGCATTAAGAGATATAATGGCAAACCCAAGCAGATATGGCATAAATATACCTCATCTAGCTAATGAGCCTCTTACTAAGTTTGTCAAGATCAAATATCCAATAGATTTTTATACCATATCTATCCTCTCTGGAGTTGATGAGTCAATAATTCATAATTTAAATCCTGGGTTTAGTGCATGGTATTTTTTGCCTACTTTACAAAAAAGACTATTATTACCAATTGATAGCGCAGGGATATTTTCAAAAAGGTATTCCAAGCTAATCAGACTAATATACAGCAATAAGATACATTTAGTAGAGAAAGGTGACACGCTCTCAGGAATCTCTAGGACATATAATGTGTCTATTAAATCCATCAAGGTGCTTAATAATCTAAAAACTGATCTTATAAGGATTAACCAAAAACTGAAATTACCCATTGAGGGTGTTGCTGAAAACAAAAATCAAATTAAAATAGCAAAGTATAATTATAAAATTATAGATAAAACAATAACTTATAATCATATAGTAAAACGATATGATAACTGGTATAAAATAGCCAGGCACTACAACACTAACTTAAAGACGGTTTTATCCTGGAATAATGCTAATAAAAAAACAAAGCTAAAAGTTGGTCAACTTATTAAAATAAAAATGAGGGGCCCGATACTCTCAAGTGATAATAATCTAAAACTAAGGTATGTGGTCAATTTAGGGGATACTGTAAAAAATATTTCTCGTGGATTTGGAGTTTCTCAAAAAGATCTCCTAACAGAAAATAAGATACGTAACTCAAGGTTATTAAAAGCAGGCACAAATCTAACTATCTATAAGTGATTATAGCTTAGATATGTATCTGTCACCTCGGTCACATGCTATTGTAACAATCATCGAGTCATTTTCTGTTTCGCCAATTTTTCTAGAAATATGAATATTTGCTGCTGCAGATAAACCGCAAAATAGTCCATATTTTACTGATAATTCTTCTGCGGTTTCTTCTGCATCAGATTGATTTATATCAATAATTTGATCGATTATAGCATTTTTTCTTATTGCCGGCACATAGTCTGGACTCCATCTTCGAATGCCTGGAATTTTCGAACCATCTTCTGGCTGTACTCCAATTATCTTAATATTTTTATTCATAGATTTTAAAAACATTGAAACACCTGTGATTGTTCCAGTTGTCCCCATCGCTGAGACAAAATGAGTTAATTTTCCATTTGTCTGTTTCCATATTTCTGGACCCGTCCCTTTGAAATGAGCCATATAATTTGCTTGATTTGCAAACTGATCAAGCACCATGCCTTTGCCTTCTGATTCTAGTTTTTTAGCTAAGTCCCTTGCTCCTTCCATGTCTTCTTCTTTTGACACAAGTATAACTTTAGCTCCATATGCCTCCATTGTCTTGATTCTCTCAACAGAAGCAGTTTCAGGCATTATAATGATTATATTATAACCTTTGATGGATGATACCATCGATAAGGCAATCCCAGTATTTCCACTTGTTGCCTCTATTAAAGTATCGCCAGGTTTTACCAAGCCATCATTCTCGGCTTCTTGTATCATATTCAAGGCCGGTCTATCTTTTACAGACCCGCCAGGATTATTACCTTCTAGTTTTGCCAACACAATGCTTTTGTTATTTTTAGGAGGTATTTCAACAAGAGGTGTATCTCCAATAATGTCCTGAATAGATTTAAAGCTCATTTTTATTCCATTATAACCATTGCGATTGAGTGTTTGTCAGAATCTGAAATTGAGAGAAATAAAGTATTTGCTGACATTTTTTCTAATAGTTTTTTTAGAACCTCATTTATTATAAAAAAAGGTTTACCTGATATTGTGCGAGAGACAGTAATTGAAGATGGATAGACTCCTTTTCTATATAACCCTGTTCCAAGTGCTTTAGATAACGCCTCTTTTGAAGCAAAATTTTTAGATAAGTAATTTGCTGGAGAAACTGTATTTGAAAAATCTACCAACTCAGCTTTTGAAAGCAGTTTTCTTGTAAATCTATCCCCATACTTATCATACAAAAACTTAATCCTGTCATTTTCTACTAAATCTATACCAATTCCTTTAATCACTATTGTTTATTATACTAATGATTTTTTTAATTGCATCACTTAAACCTGTAAAAACAGCTTGCGATATAATTGCATGACCAATATTAATTTCATTTATATGCTTTAATTTACAAATTTCAGTGAGATTCTCATAATTTAAACCATGCCCAGCATTAACTAATAATCCCTTGGAGTGAGCATACTCAGATGCAGATATAATTTCATCTAGTGCTTCAAATTCATCAATAGTATTAAAGAAATTAGAATATTTGCCAGTATGCAATTCAACTAGGTCTGCCCCTACTTCATTTGAAACATCTATAGAGTCTTTTTGTGGGTCAATAAATAGAGAAGTTTGTATTCCATTTGATTTAAAATTTTTAATGGTATTTTTAAGCATGGCAATCTGTTCATCATTATATGACGTTAAGCTCAGCCCTCCTTCAGTAGTTTTTTCTTCACGTTTTTCTGGAACAATACAGCAAAAATTTGGTTTTAACTTAATAGCAAAATCGATCATTTCCTTTGTATTTGCCATTTCAAAGTTCAATACTTTTGCATACTCGCGTATTTCCAAAGCATCCTTATCTTGAATATGCCTTCTGTCTTCTCTTAAATGTATAGTTATGAGGTCTGCGCCAGCATCTTCAGATATTCTGACAGCATCTAATAAATTTGGATACATAGTATCTCTAGAGGTCTTAATAAATGCGATATGATCTATATTAACGCCTAGACGTATTTTTGTATTGGCCATATCTATAATACTAATTAAATGATCTTAGTTCGTCTACTATCTTCTGATATTTTTGATCACAGGGTTTATTATTAACTAACATATCTAAAATTTCATATGTATCTAAATCTATGAACTCAACATAAATATCTTTTTGTTTTGAATCTAAAGTTGGATATACTTTTTCAGTATAACGAGATAGAAGTATATCTATTTCTCTTATTCCTTTTCTACATTTCCAAATGACTCTAGAAAGCTCCATATCATTCTGAAGCAAGCATTGTTTTGATATGAGATATTGCTTTTGCTGGATTTAGATTTTTAGGGCAAGTTTTTGTACAATTCATAATAGTATGGCACCTAAATAACTTAAATTTATCTGCTAGGCTAGATAGTCTTTCTTTTTTTGCTGTATCTCTACTATCTATAATCCATCTATATGCATGGAGTAAAGAAGCAGGCCCTAAATATTTATCTGAGTTCCACCAATAACTTGGGCAACTTGTTGAACAGCAGGCACATAAAACACACTCTATTAAACCATCAAGTTTTTCCCTATCATCCTGAGACTGCAAGTGCTCTCTTTCTGGTTTAGCATCATTAATTAACCATGGCTTTATAGACTCATACTGTTTATAAAAATTTTTCATATCAGGCACAAGATCTTTAACCACTGGCATATGCGGTAGTGGATATATTTTAAGATGAGACTCCTCAGCAATATTCAAGATACAGGCAAGCGTATTAGTTCCATTAATATTCATAGAGCATGAACCACAGATTCCTTCTCTACAAGATCTTCTAAATGATAAAGTTGAATCAACTTTATTTTTAATATATAAAAGAACATCCAATGCCATCGGACCAAAATTATTCTTATCTAAGATATAAGTATCTATGTATGGATTTGAACCATTATCAGGATTGTATCTGTAGATATCAACAGTAAGCATATTTTTAGGCTCACTATCTAATTTATAAGTTTTGCCTTTTTTCACTATCGAATTTATAGGTAATGTAAATTTAGCCATATCAATATGTCCTTGCTTTTAACTTAACTGTTTCAACTTCATTAGTTAATGTTTCAAGTTTAACAGGTTTATAATCGAAAGTACTGCTTCCATCTTTAGCTACTGTAACCATTGTATGTTTTAGCCAGTCTTTATCATCTCTATCCGGATAGTCCTCTCTAGCATGACTTCCTCTACTTTCTTTTCTATTATAAGCAGAATAAAGCGTGGCCATTGACTGGTATAATAAATTATTTAACTCTAAAGTTTCAACAAGATCAGTGTTCCAAATCAAAGATTTATCGCTAACAGATACATTTTTAAAATCGTTAAACAAGCCTAGCATTATATCTAATCCTTTTCTCAAAGTCTCTTCATCTCTATATACTGGAGCATATCTTTGCATTGTCTTCTGCATTTTTTCACGAAGTTCAGCCGTACCAATATCTCCAGATGAATTTCTAGTCTCATCAAAATCACTAATGATATTGTCAAGTGTTGAAGATTTTATATCTAGATGATTTTTAGATTTTTTATCTAAAATCTCACATGCTCTCTCAGCAGCTGATTTACCAAATACTATTAAATCTAGTAATGAATTTGAGCCAAGTCGATTTGCTCCATGAACAGATACACACGCGCCTTCTCCAAGAGCCATGAGACCTTCTACTGTTGTTCCATCACCTGTAGAAATTACTTCTGTAAAATGATTGGTAGGAGTACCTCCCATATTATAATGAACTGTTGGTATAACGGGTATTGGTTCTTTTGTTGCATCGACTCCGGAAAATATTTTTGCTGTCTCTGTTATGCCTGGAAGTTTTTCATGGATAAGGCTTGCATCTAAATGTTCTAGGTGTAACAAAGCATGATCTTTTTCGTCACCAACACCTCTGCCGGCATTAACTTCCATTTGAATAGCTCTGCTAACTACATCTCTAGAAGCTAAATCTTTAGCATTTGGAGCATACTTTGGCATAAACCTCTCGCCTTCAGAATTAGTTAAATAACCACCCTCGCCCCTTGCGCCTTCAGTTATTAGACATCCAGCACCATAAATTCCTGTTGGGTGAAATTGAATAAATTCCATATCCATAAGTGGAAGACCCGCTCTCAGTATCATTCCGTTGCCATCACCAGTACATGTGTGTGCAGATGTTGAAGATTGATATGTTCTCCCATGACCACCTGTTGCTAGTATGACAATATGTGATTGAAATAAATGAATAGAGCCATCATCTAAGCACCACGCAAGAACACCAACACATTTACCTTCCTCAAACACAAGATCAATTACAAAGTATTCAATATAAAAATCTACATTATTTTTAAGAGATTGAGTGTACAGGGTATGCAAAATAGCATGGCCAGTTCTATCTGCTGCTGCACATGTCCTTTGCGCAATTCCCTTTCCATATTCTGTAGTCATTCCGCCGAATGGCCTTTGATAAATTTTTCCCTCTTCGGTTCTAGAAAAAGGAACCCCAAAATGCTCCAACTCTATTATGGACTCGACTGCGTTTTTACACATATATTCTATAGAGTCCTGGTCTCCCAACCAATCAGAACCTTTGACTGTATCATACATATGCCAGCGCCAATCATCTTCACCCATATTACCAAGGGCTCCACTGATACCACCTTGTGCGGCAACAGTATGACTACGTGTTGGAAAAACTTTAGATATACAAGCAACGCTATGATCAGATTGAGATATACCCATAGTAGCTCTTAAACCAGAACCACCTGCGCCGATTACAATAACATCATGTTTATGTTTTATAATATCCATATTATCTTCCTTTGATCATCATTAGTGATACAAGAGTTATTATAAGTAATATAACATGAATTACTTTAGATAAAGTAATAAAAAATCTTTGCATTACATCATCATGAATATAATCTTCCATTATGGTTTCTATGCCAAGAGAACTGTGTGTAAAAAGTATCAAAGACACAAATACTATAAATAACATTCCCCAAAGTGATGTTATGTCAGAAATTATTTCTGAGTAAGAAAACTGTGTAATATTTAAAAAGTATATAACTATATATATAATTGCAGGAACTAATATAATTGCGCTCAATCTCTGTAATTTCCAATGTAGTAATGCCATAATTAACTCGCTATTAACTTAAATACATTATGAAAAATAATGTTGTTATAATTGATGTTATGATCACAAGGTAACCTGAAAGATAACTATCTTTAATACTTAAACCCATTCCAATGTCCCAAAAAAGATGCCTGATGCCATTAAGTAAGTGATATGCAAGGACAAATATTATTCCATACAAGATTAACTTTACCAAAAAATGATCTAGCACTATAACTATTATGTCAAAGTAATCATTTCCCATTGCTAATAAAAAAAAGAAGAAAGGTATTAGAATTAAAAGCATAGATAATATTACCCCGGTAAATCTGTGAGATATTGACATCACTGAAGTTAGTTGCGGCTTATAGATTTGCAAATGTGGCGATAGAGGCCTCTTATTATTCAAAATCTTTTCCATATTAAAAATCTACGCATCTTCCATTCTTTTCCCAATCACCATATCTTGTTGGCTCAGGGCCTTTTCTGCCGCCAATTTCCTTGACTTTTTCAGGGGTATTTTTAATCGGCTTAGATTTATCAGTCTTTTGATTTTTTTTCATGTAATCTCTCCAAGAAGTATTATATGCAAATATAAATTAAATAAATAGCACTTTATTAGGATATACTTATTTTGTTTAAATCTAGATTGGCTATAATTAATTATTGGTTATAAACCATATTAATCTAACAAAATGAATAAATATCAATAATTTAAATGAATATTAAAGACTTATCAGGGTACTCGTTAGACGAAAATACAACATGTATTCATGTTATCGGAGAAGACTCAGAAAAATTCCTTCAAGGCCAATTCAGTAATGATATAACTCAAGTAACTAGCGATAAATATCAATATTCTTCATATTCAACTAATCAAGGCAAAGTTATATCAATAATCAGGATTCTAAAAGATCAAGATGCATACTTACTCCTAGTTAACAAAGATGTTGCAGAGTATTTTATTAAAAAACTGTCAATGTATATATTAATGTCAAAAGTAGAAATTAAAGAAATGAGAGATTATGAGGTTTTTGGGGTATGTGGGATAATGGCAAAAAATCTACTATCTAAAGATAATATTAAAAATAACCAGAGCTTGGGAAACGAGTTAACTATAATTTTTAATAATACAAATAAATATATTCCTGCGGCCACCATTATCATTAGAGAAAAAAATATAGCTAATATAGATGACTTAACTGATTCAGATGAAGAAGTGTCATACAATGTAAATGAATTAATTGATAACTTATTATTAATTCCAAGAATCACAATGGAAACTAAAGAATCTCATATCCCTCAAGTATTAAATTTAGAAGGGCTAGATGGAATAAACTACAAAAAAGGTTGTTATACAGGACAAGAGATTGTTGCCAGAACTCACTACCTTGGAAAGATTAAAAAAAAGATTTTTTTATTAACTAATTTAAATGCGTCTATTAATATTGGTGATAAAGTATATGACAAAGATGGTGAAGTCGTAGGGGATATTTTTAGTGCAGTTCAGAATATCGAGAATAGCTTCGTATGTCTTGGTATAATAAAACTAGACTCCATTGATAATGCAATCTTTGTAAATAATCAACAGATAGAAATATTCTCTGATAACTAAAGAAGGTCTTTAATGATATCTCTTTCAGAAATTAATTCTTTCTCAGATTTTTTGATATAACTCAATGAATCATCTGTTAGGGAAATATTATCAATTATTTCAATTTTTGACTTTGTGATATTCAAGGGGTATGAAAAAAATATTTGATCATCAATACCATATGAGTTAGGAGACATGATTCCCATTGACTCCCAATCATTTGAACCATTTACTAATGAATTCATATGGTCAAATATTGCGGATGCTGCCGAAGCGGCACTAGATTTTCCTCGATGTTCAATAATTTCTGCACCTCTATTTTGAACCCTAGGAATAAATTCATTAGAAACCCAGTCAGAATCAAGTCCAAGAATTTTTTGATTACTACCATCAATAAGTACATTATTGATATCTGGATATTGTGTAGCCGAATGATTACCCCAAACAATTAGCTGATGTATTTGCTCAACCCTGCTGTTAGTCTTAGAGGATAATATACTTTTAGCTCGATTTTGGTCTAATCGCATTAATGAAGAAATGTTCTCAGCAGGGATATCTTTTGCATAATTTTGAATAATCAGGGCATTTGTATTTGCTGGATTTCCAACTACTATTATTTTTGTAGATTTTTTAGCATTTTCATTAATAAGTTTCGATTGACCTTGAAAAATATTAGCATTATCTATCAAGAGGTCAGCTCTTTGCATACCTTTGGAGCGAGGTTTAGCGCCTACTAATAATATGAAATCTGAATCAGAGAAGGCTTTTTCTGGCTTATCTGTAATTAATATACTATCTAACTGCTTAAAAGCACAGTCTTCTATTTCTAGTTTTACTCCTTTTAAAACAGGCAAAACTGCTGAAACATCTAATAAATTTAGCTGTATCTTTGTGTCTTGATTAAATATATTTCCCGAGAGTAATCGGAATATTAGCGAATATGCTATATTCCCTGCTGCCCCAGTGATTGTTATAATTTTTTTGTTCACTATAGAACTCCTTTTGCTAATTTTAAATCATTAGGTGAGTTAATACTAATTGAATTATTTACTGGAACTTTAATACAACTTATAGGTATTTCATTCCATATAAATCTCAACTGCTCTAAACTCTCATATTTCTCATATGGAGATGTCTTAAAATTCAGATAATCATGCAATAAAGAAACCTTATATCCATATATACCAATATGAACAAAATGCTCATTAAATTGACAATATGGTATTGGGGTCCTAGAAAAATATAGAGCTTCGTTTTTCTTATTTAAAATTACTTTAACAGTATCAGAATTATTAAAAGATTTTTTTGACTTTGATTTACTTATTAATGTATAGACACGTTTTGCTTTTGACAATGAGAGTAACGAAATAATCTCTCTTACGCCTTTTATTGTGAAGTTAAATTCATCGCCTTGAATATTAATAATGTTATCAGAATTTTTGAATTTTAAATCTTTACATAAAGACGCAATACGATGTGTGCCATTAAGATATCTTTTTTTAGAATACCATACATCTATTCCATGCTTCTCTACTAAGTTTTTAATTTTAAGATCATCTGTAGCAACGATCAAGGAATCATATTTTATTTTCTTAGCTCTAATGCAGATATGTTCTATCAAACTAGTTCCGTTTATTATTTGGACTAGTTTGTCTGGAAATCTAGTAGACTTTAGACGGGCTGGGATTATTATTCTAGTTTTCATAATTCAATAAAATACTTAAGTCATTATTTAGCTTATCTATTAATAATGTATTAGGTTTTACTATATGTTCAATGATCCATATATTTTTATTATTAATTTTAGTCAATTTAACATAATCTTTATGAGTTATAAAGACGGGATAACTATCATCAAATTTTAACTCGTTGCCATTATAATGATAATGATCATCATATTTATGCAACATATATTCTATTTTATTTTCTTTAAGGGTATTAATTATAGCATCTATAGACGCTATTCCAGTCACTAAATGAATCTTCATAGAATTAAATTCTTCAATATTCTTGATGCTATCTGTCATTATATTTTTAACAAATTGATTTACCGATGCAATAGCATAGACATTTGTATCATCACTATTGCTATAAGCCGCTATATCTGTGTTTTGAAGGCGGGACTTAGATTCTCTTAAAGGTCCTGCCGGTAACAGAAAACCATTCCCAAATAATTTATGATTGTCAATTAAAGTAATCTCATAATCCCTTTCTAACTTATAATGCTGCAATCCATCATCATGAATTATGACGTCACATAAAGATCTCTTTGATAATAGTTTTGTTGCTGAGATTCTATCTCCTCCACTAGCAACATTGCAGTTGGTTTGATTCGCTATTAATACAGCCTCGTCTCCTGCAGTTTTTGGATCTGAGTATTTGTCAACTAAGAGAGGCTTAAGAGATGAAGACTTATAACCTGAAGAAACGACTCCAACACGCAAGTCTTTTTTTAATAAATATTTCGTCAACCATATAACAAATGGAGTTTTTCCAGATCCTCCAACAGATATATTTCCAACAATGATTATTGGAATATTTGATTTATATCTCTTTAGGATATTATTTTTATAAACAGCATATCTTACTTTTGTTATAAGAAAAAAGATAAGAGATATAGGAAGCAAGATTATCAAAAAAGGGCTGTATTTTGTATACCATATTTTTTCAAAGAATCTTTCCATCTTTACTCGGATAAACTAAATTGTATATTATATAGTTTTGAATAAATACCTTTATTCTTTATAAGATCATCATGCTTGCCTTGCTCAACAATATTTCCTTGATCTAATACAATTATTTGATCTGCATTTTCAATGGTGGATAATCTATGAGCAATAACAATGGTAGTTCTATTTTTTTGTAATTCTTGCAAGGCATTCTGAATAAGTTTTTCAGATTCTGAGTCTAAGGAACTAGTTGCCTCATCTAGTAAAAGGATTGGGGCATCTTTCAAGACTGCTCTAGCAATTGCAAGTCTCTGTCTTTGGCCGCCAGACAATAAAACTCCATTATCTCCAACCATGGTTTCATAATCTTTCTCATATTTATTGATAAAGTCAGAAGCATTAGCACTTGCTGCTGCTAATTTAATTTCATCCATAGTTCTATCTTCTAGAGAACCATATGCAATATTATTTTTAATTGAATCATTAAATAAAGTTAGGTCCTGTCCAACATATGCAATCTTAGATCTCAGTTCTTTTAGAGATAATGAGTTAATGTTAATTTCATCAATAGTTATACTGCCATCGGTAATATCATAAAACCTTGGTAAAAGATTAATCAGTGTAGACTTACCGCTTCCAGATTTACCTACTATTGCGCAAGTAGAGCCCCTAGGTATGGTGAATGAAATATTTCTTAAAACCAAGTTTTCATCATTGTAATATGAAAAGTTTATATTATTAAAATGTACATTTGAAAATAGTAAACGAAAATTTTCTTTTGAGTTAGCATCCTTTATATCTGTTTCAGACTTAGAGTCAAGTAAATTAAAAATCGATTCACTTGCAGCTATTCCTCTCTGAAGTACTACATTAATTTCAGCAAGCCTTTTGATTGGAGCAAATATTAATATCATTGCAGTAATGAATGACATAAAAGTTCCAACAGAAATAACTTCCAAGTATTCGTCAGAGGTAACAAAAAATATAATTACAGAGAGAAATAAAGCTACAATAAATTGTACCAATGGTACACTTATACCTTGTATGAGAGCTAGCTTCATGTGCCTGTCTTTATTGTTATTATTTACATAATTAAATGATCTTTTTTCACTATTTTCACCGCCAAAAATTTTAACGACCCTATGACCAGCAATTAATTCTTCTACTACGTTTGTAATATACCCCATTGATTTTTGGATATGTTTGCTAGTATCACGAAATCTAACACTCATAATTTTTATAAATATGGCTATGATAGGACCAATAATTAACAGTCCAATTGATAAGATAAAGCTTTGGTAGAACATTAAGCCTAACAATCCGATTACGGTTAACCCATCTCTTATTAAAACTGTAATTGCCTTGGTTGCTGCTTCAGCAACTTGCTCAGTATCATATGTAAGCTTTGATAGTAATTCTCCAGATGAGGCAAAATCATATGTTTTAGTGGGCATATGTACTAACTTAGCAAACATTTCCTCGCGAATTTTCTTAATAATGTTTCTACCTACCCATGCAATACCATATGTTGAAACAAATCCAGCCATACTCCTTAAAAGAAATAGACCAATTAGAACAAAAGGAAATAAACGAATTGTATCAGGGTCTTTGGCAACGAAACTGCCATCTAGAAGTGGCTTAATTAGTGCAGCAAAAGCTGTATCAGTAATTGCAAACATAGCCATGGCAAAAATAGAAATAATAAAGATTAGCTTATGTTCAAAGGTATACCCAAGTAACCTGATGTAGATACGAGAATTATTCTTGGTATTATTTGCTTTTTGCATATAGTCTTATAAAAATGTAAAAGATATGTAGTAGTATAGATATTAATACATTTTCTAGGAAAAATATCTATTTATCAACATAACTGCATCATATGAGAAAGTTTTTTAAGAAATATACGCCAAATCGTGAAATGGTCAAAGAATATAAATTTCTTGGCTTCTTGGGTAATTCACTTTTTCATGAGGATCTGTGGAGATTCAATAGACTATCTTTTTGTAGAGCAACTGTTATAGGGCTTTTCTGGGGGTGGATGCCTATGTTCTTTCAGATGATACCCGCTGCATATTGTGCAGTGTTATTTAGAGCGAATCTTCCATTATCTGTAGCTGGAGTTTGGATTAGCAATCCAATTACAATGCCAGCTATGATGTATTTTGGATATTTATTCGGCAATTATGTACTAGGAATAACTCCTGTCTATGAAGAATTTCAGTTAAGCTCTGAGTGGATTTTTAGCGCATTCGATAAAATATGGGAACCATTATTAGTAGGTACATTAATAATAGGTATCGTTTCAAGCATATTAGGTTATTTTGTTATGCATTTATTATGGCGAATATATGCTTATAATAGATTAAAAAGATCAAAGAATTGATCTAACTTATTTTTCCAGAATCCATTGTATAGACATTATCAAAATATGGTAATAAATTAGTATCATGAGTTACCATGATTAAGGTTGAATTGTTTTCTTTGCATAATCTAATCAGCATATCAATAATATTATCCGTATTTTTCTTATCTAAGTTACCAGTAGGTTCATCTGCTAAAATGATTGAAGGATTACTTATTAATGCTCTAGCAATTGCAACTCTTTGAGCTTCACCACCTGACAGAAGATTTGTATTATAATTAGCACGATTAGATAAGCCAATATCATTTATAATCTTATCTACTTTATATCTTATATTTTTTTTACTTTCACCCCTTATCAGTAAAGGTAAAGATATATTATCAATTACATTTAAGTCATTTAGTAGATTAAAAAACTGGAATACTACTCCAATATGTTTATTTCTAAACATGCATAGCTTATTATTACTTAGATTAGTTATGAGCTTGCTATGTATGCTAATCGTTCCAGATGTTACGGCATCTATTCCAGAAATTAAATTCATCAAAGTACTTTTTCCGGTACCAGATGGACCAGTAAGAGCAACAATCGAACCTTGATTAATTTGTAAATTAATATCATCTAAAATTTTTACTGCTGGTAGCGCTGTACTAGAATTAAAAACTTTAGACACATTTTTGAGCTCTAACATCAGATATTTCCTCTAAATACCACTGAAGGTTTAATTCTTGAGGCTTTCATGGCTGGATAAATTGCAGATATTAATGTCAATATAAAAGTATATAAAGTGATTATTATTATATCAGAGTAATTGATCATAGAAGGTATCTTGGTCAAGTGATAGATTTCAGGAGGCATCAAATTTATATCAAAAAAGGTCTCAAGATGCCGAATTACTAAATCTATATTCTCTGCTAAAATAATTCCTGATATTACTCCGAGGATTATACCTAAAATTCCGAGGAAAACACCTTGGAACAAAAATATTAAAGTAATATCAAATTTAGTGGCACCTAGTGTGATCAGAACAGCAATTTCTTTTTGTTTATTAGTTACTAACATTAATAAAGATGAAACAATATTAAATGCTGCGACTGCAACAATAAGCATTAAAATTATAAACATTACTCTTTTTTCATTACTAATAGCAATGAATAATGATTGATGTGTATAACTCCAATCTTGTGCATAATATAGATCAGTATCACGATTGAATTTCGAGGCAAATACTTGAGATTTCAATGGGTCTGGGAGTTTTAATCTTACACTATCAACATTAATATGACGTTTATTATTATCCTTAAGGGTATCTAGAAAGTTTGATAGATTGATAAATGTATACGCATTGTTATATTCATAAATTCCCACATCAAATATTGCGACAATACGATATCTTTCTTTAAACTGTATCATTTTACTACTAGTGGGATGACTAAATTGTGTATATAGATGAATATTATCACCAACATTAACATTTAATTTGCTAGCCACTCCAGAACCAATAATGATTGAATTATTATCGCTTAATAGATCATTATATTTTCCAGATACAATATTATTATGAGTTTGACCTACATTTTTTTCAAGATGAGGATCAATTGCTCGGAACAACGAATTTGTAGTCGCATAACTTGATGATAATAGTATCTCTTTTTCAATGAATGGAGAGTATCCGGAGATTTCACCGGTGTTAATTAGATCATCAAATATTTTGTATGATGATATTTTAGTATTGTTTGAATAAGCTGTAATATGTGAGGTAAAACCAAGCACCTTATCTTTAAGTTGCTGTTCAAATCCATTCATGACAGAAATTACAGTAATTAATATTGATATACCAAGAATGATACCTAAAACAGATATTTTTGATATTATATTTATGAAACTCGAATTACTTTTCGACCGTAAAAACCTATATGCTAACAACAATCGCATAAAATATTATATCATAGGGTATTAATGAGCCAAGCAAATAAAACAAAAGTTGAGCTACTAATAGATGATGATTCTAATGGTATTATGTTAGCTTGGCCAGATGTGTATGAGACTAAATCTTACTGGAAGAATATTTTGGAGACATATTATCAATTAATTAATGATTGTTTAATAAATGATAAACATATTATCTTGATAACTAGAAAAAACCGAGACATAAAGAAAGATTTAAGGAATATAAATAAAAACTTGAATGTTTTAATTGATAAAAAATCATATTTCCATATATATAAGTTAAATTATGATGATATTTGGCTGAGAGATCAAGGGCCTTTAATGTTGAAAGAAAGTATATGTGATTATAATTTTAGTCTATTTAGGTTTAACGGATATGGCAACAAGTATAATTATGCTAACGATAAAACTTTATCAAAAAAAATAATAGAAAAATATAATTTCGATCATAAAAAAAATCATAAAATACCACTCAACATATTCAAAGATCTTGTTATAGAGCCAGGAAATATTGTGTATGATGATCGTCTTTGTATCGTTAATAAAAATCCCTTGATGATGCATAATAATTTAGAGTGGACTGATATTAATAATATCTTAAAAGAAGGTTTTGAAAAGATTTTGAAGTCTAAGTATATTGTTATGGATTTAGGTTCATTATCTGGTGATGACACAAATGGGCATATAGATAACTTAATAAGACTAGAAGGGTCAAATAATTTATATTATATGGCTACAAATGATAAACTACATCCAGACTACAAAATTTTAAATGACCTAGAAAATAAAATCATGAATACAAATTTTAATGATAGAACTATATCGCCAATATACCATGATTCAATTGATATAGTAAAAAGTTCCAATAATGAGATTTTGCCCTTTTCATATTTAAATTATATCAAGATAGGAAATTTTATTTTTATGCCATCAAATAAAAATACTAACGAAAACAAAAAAGATGAAATTAGAAATATCTTTAATAATGATAATATATATTTTATAGATATAACGGGTTTATTAAACCAAAAAGGTGGCTTGCATTGTTGTAGTATGAATTTTAGGGAGGATAAAATATTGCAATGAAGAATTTAATAGATATTATCCTTATTCAAGAGTCAATGGGAGATGACATACAAAAAAATATTGATAAGATTTCAAAATCTATATCAAAATTGATAGTAAGTAATACGACAATAGTTGTATTGCATGAACTATCGTACCTTAAGTATATTCCTATTACCAAAGTTCAAAAAAATAAGTTATTTGCTATTACTGATAAATCCAAGATTATTAAACATTTCTGCAATTTATCAAAAGATAAAAATATATATATACTTTTTCCTTTCTATGAGCTTCATAGACATAAATTTTATAATACAACAGTATTGATTTCACCAAATGGTAGGATCGTGGCTAAGTATAGAAAGAGAAATATTCCAAATGAACCTTGTTATGAAGAAAATTATTACTTCTCATCATCAAAAAATCAATTTCCAATCACTACAATAAACGGATTTAATATTGGGCTGATGACATGTTGGGATCAATGGTATTCCGATAGTTACAATAAATTATCAAAAAAAAATGCTGATCTAATTTTATGTCCAACATCTATAGGCTCTGCTTATAATGGCAAAAAAAACATAAGCATGCCAGGTGAAAAAAAGAAATGGAGAAATGTAATAGTTGCTAATAGCTTAATGATAAATACTCCGATAGTGATCATCAACAGAATTGGCAATGAATCTAGAAATAACAAAAGGATCAATTTCTGGGGCGCTAGCTTTATCACTAATGCTAATGGAGAGATATCGTACCAGGCAGATAATAAAAAAACCATACATAAACATACAATTAATCTCATGTCTAAACAGAAATACCAAAAATTATGGGGTTTTAAGTAATATACTCAAAAAAATGTATATTTTTAGTTGATTATTAGTGAATCAAAAATCTAAATAATGATAAATTATGTACACTTAAATATTCATATACTGTAGAATTATTGTAAAGATGGCTCGATATAGTTATCTGTTATTAATCGGAGATGGAAAATGAGAATAGTAGCAGTAATACTGGTAGGTTTATTTAGTATATCTAATGTATTTGCTTTCGATCATAGGTCAATGAATGATCATGAATTGAAAAACAGCAATTATATTATCTTTGCTGAGGAAGATAAGCCACTAGAAGAAGAGCCAGATTGTGAATAAAAAGTACAAAGGGAGACGATATGAAAATTAAATCAATATTAAGCGTTGTTTTAGTATCCATGTTTGCATTATCAACAGCATATGCAGAAAAACCAGTAGCTATATCAAAAGCTGATGGTCCTAATTCATTAGAAATTGGAATTTCTGTTGATGTTGGTAGTCATAAAATCATGAGAAACCAAAATAACAAAAATACAGTGAATCCAGCATTTGCCAAAACATCAAGACCATGTCCACCATTCTGTGTTCAACCAATGCAGTTAAGGCCTGGTGTTGAAACAATTGGAGAACAAGAAATAATTCATTATGCTGTCATGCAGAGCAAGGGTCAAAGAATGCCCGATGGATCTGAGATTATGGTAATTGACTCTAGAACACCAGACTGGACAGCTAAAGGTATGATTCCTGGAGCAGTTAATATTCCTTGGACAGCTCTTAGTGAAGCAAAAGGTGCAGACCCTATCTCAATTGCTGAAATCATGACAGAAAAGTTTGGAGCTAAAGAGCAAAATGGACTATTCTATTTCGATGATGCAAAAACACTTGTAATGTATTGTAATGGAATGTGGTGTGGTCAATCACCAAATAATATTAAAAGCTTACTTAAGTATGGCTACCCAGCGGACAAAATCAAATGGTTCCGTGGAGGTATGCAAACTTGGGAAATCTTAGGTTTTAATACTGTAAAATAAATAGTAGTTAACCAATTAAAAGCAGTACATATTATGTGCTGCTTTTTTTTATTATGAAAAATATAACTAACAATAATCATGATTATACTCTTGGTGGTCTATATGGATCATCAGGCGCATATATCATAAAAAGTATATCGGAATCTTTTGATAATATTATAGTAATTCTGAATAATAATGACCAGGCCATTAATTTCAAAGAGGAGTTGTCATTATTTATTGAAGAAAATAAGAAAATATTACTATATTTAGATATAGAATGTTTTCCATATGAAAATATCATAATTGATAGTGAGATAATCGCAGAAAGACTCAAAACTTATAAAGGCTTGCTTGAATCAAAAAAAAATATAATTGTAACAACATACTCGGCTCTGAGCAAAAGAATCCTACCAATAGAAAAAATTGAAGATAATTTTAAAACAATAACATCTAAATATAAATATAATCAACTTATAGATACTTTAAAAGATTTATGCTACGAACGGACAGATAGAGTTCTTAATAAAGGTGAATATGCAATCAAAGGATCTATAATTGATATATATTCAGTTATCGAAGACTCCCCTATCCGACTATCATTTGATATTGATACTATCGACTTTATAAAAACCTTTAATGTTGAAACTCAAAAGACAGCTGAAGAAGTAGATGGTTTTATTTTGAGCTCAAAAAGTGAACTTAATATTGATCAAAAAATGATCAATATATATAAAAAATCTTGTGTAGACATATTTGATGAAGAGTATATCTCGGATATAGAATATGAAAAAATAATACAAGGACTAACAACAGCATCTATGCATAATATAATGCCTTTATTCTATGAAAGATTATCACATCTCTTTGATTTCATGCCTAAAACCAATAATGCAATATTATCATTAAAAAATCCTATTGAAGAAATTGACTTAATTAACGAACGCTATAATGAGTACTTTCATAAATATAAAGAAGAAAAATATCTACTAAGTCCTGAGAAGTTAATTATCAGTAATAACGAATATATTGACTATAAGAGGTATTTTAAAAGCATTTCTTTATCATTATATAAAGTAAATGAGACTCAATTATCATCAAACTTATCAATTAGAAAACTTCCGTCGCTCTTAATCAATAATACTTACAAAGATCCCTACAAAAATCTAATAAACTTTATTAAAAATACAACAACAAAGGTGGTATTTTGTATTGATAGGAATAGTTTGAGAATCGAACTAATTCAGATGCTAGATAGAATTCAAACTGAATATAAAGTGATGGAGAATATATCAGAATTAAAGAAAGTTAAACATAAGATAATTATATGTAAAAAATATATTGCTGATGGTTTTATAGATTACTCTGAAAATGTAACGTTAATAAGTGCAAAAGATATATATGGCAATAGATCAATAAGAACCTTTAAAAAAACTGATAATAGGTTGATAGAAAATTATATAAATGATGTCTCTACGATTGAAATTAACTCGCCTGTCGTACATGATGAATATGGTGTTGGTAGATATAAAGGCCTTATTAATATGGATATCGAAGGCATACAGACAGAATTGATTAAACTAGAATATGCAAATGAAGATATTCTCTATATACCTGTAACATCGATCAACCTCATTAAAAAATATTCTGGGCATACAGGGTTGAATATACCATTACATAACCTAGGCACAGATTATTGGGCTAAAATTAAGAACAAGGCTCGACGAAAAGTTAATGATATTGCTGTTGAGCTTCTAGAAATTGAATCTAGAAGGCTTGCTTGTAAAGGTTTTAAGTTTATAAAGAAAGAAGATGAATACAACAAGTTTAAAGATGATTTTCCATATCTAGAGACTACTGATCAATATAATGCTATAGAAGATGTTATCAATGATATGCAATCTGATAAATTAATGGATAGACTAGTTTGTGGTGATGTAGGTTTTGGTAAGACAGAAGTAATTATGAGAGCTGCTTTTCTAGCTTCAATTAATAATTCTCAAACTATGATTTTAGCTCCAACGACTATCTTAGTAGAACAGCACTATAAATCTTTTTTAAAAAGATTCTCTCATACAGCGATCAATATAGGGAAGCTTTCAAGACTGCAAACAGCTAAGGAAAAAAGAGCGACAAAAGCTAATTTAGTAAATGGGACTATTGATATTATCATAGGTACGCATTCATTATTATCAAAAGATATTAGCTTTAAAAATATCAAGCTTCTGGTTATTGATGAAGAGCATAAGTTTGGAGTAGTTGCCAAAGAAAAGATTAAAAAATTAAAAAGTAATATTGATGTTTTAACATTGACTGCAACACCTATACCAAGAACATTAAATTCAGCTCTCTCTCAGATCAAAGATTTAAGTATAATAGAAACTCCGCCTCAAAATAGAAAATCTATCGTTACAAGAATTATTAGTTGGAGTCGAGATATTATTTATGAGGCTATCTCTAGGGAGATAAATCGTGGGGGGCAAATTTACTATGTACATAATGAGATTACTACTATGGCTGATGAGGCGGAGAAACTAGCTAACATTTATTCAAATATAAATATTGGAATCATACATGGTCAATTAGAACCTAAAATTATTGAGAAAGAGATGAATAGATTTTTAAACAAAGAATATGATTTGATAGTGTGCACTAGTATTATCGAAAGCGGCCTTGATATCCAAAATGTTAATACAATTATTATTAATAATTGCAATAAGTTTGGTCTTTCACAATTACATCAGATTAGAGGGCGTGTTGGAAGGACTAATAGACAGGCTTATGCATACCTAGTGATACCAGGTAAATCAATATTAACAAAAGATGCAGAAAAAAGATTAGAAGCCATTGATGCAGTCAATAGTTTAGGAGGGGGTCTAGAGCTAGCAACACATGATCTTGAGATACGAGGAGCTGGTGAAATTCTAGGAGAAGAGCAAAGTGGTCAAATATATGAAATTGGTTATGCCATGTTTACAGATATGTTAAATAAGAGTGTTGAAATATTAAAAAATGGAGATAACTTAGATAATCAAGAAACAATTGAAATAGATGTCGACACATCATGTTTAATTACTCAAGATTATATAAATGATATTGTGACAAGATTAAAATATTATAAAAAGATTTCATCTTCTAAAACGCCTGAGGATAATTTATTAATCAGAGATGAAATGATTGATATATATGGATCAATGCCTGAATATGTAGAAAATTTAATAGAAATATCAAACCTTAAAATTGCACTTAAGAGTAAAAATATTAAATATGTTAAATTATTAGAAAATATAGCAAGGATCAAATTTATTGATCAAAAAGCTGTCAACGTTGAGAAGATTATGAGTAATAGCAATGACTTAGAATTAAAGATTTTAAAAAATAATATGATTCAAATTAAAATAAACAAGGATAGTTTTAAAAAAAGTTGTGAGGAAATTTCAAGAGTCGTTAATGAAATATGCTAATTTTGTGTCCAATCAATAGTTGTTGTTGGAAACGCAATTGCTGCTTTATGTTCTGATATTATTTTTGAGGTTTGATAAAGAACATCTTCTTTGATTGCCAGAAACTCTCTCCAATCTTTAGTATTAGTAAATGCATAAATAAAAAAATCACATGAAGATGCTGAGAAACTCTTAAAATATACTACTGGTTTATTAATATGATCAATATTTTTATTTTTATCTAAATATGCTCTAACCTTGTCCACTATTTCTGGAATTTTCTCGAGATCTTCATATCTAAGGCCAATGACTTCATTAATTCTTCTATTTGTCATTCTTGTTGCGTTTTCTACTATAATATTTGAAAAAGCTGAATTAGGTATATATAGAACATTTTTTGAAAATGTTCTCACAACAGTTAGTCTCCATCCTATACTTTCAACGATTCCTTCAATGTTTCTATCAGGAGATTTAATGAATTCTCCAACTTTAAATGGACGGTCGAAATAGATCATAAGTCCTCCAAAGAAGTTAGATAACAAATCCTTAGCTGCAAGGCCAACAACTAATCCTCCTACTCCACCAAAAGCTAACAGTCCTGAAATACTCAAGCCAAATTCCTGCATAAGTGTTAATAATGAAATAGCAATGATGGTTATTTTCAATATTCTAGTAGTTATCTCATATGTCTGTTCTATTACGATTGGGTCATCACCAGATTTGATATTTTTAAGGAATGATTTACTGTTATAGTAATTATCTAATATCGTGATCAATGTCCAGGTTATCAATACTACAACTAAAACATATATTATTTTTGATGTATTGAAATGCTCAAAGAGTTGATATGAAGTGTTCATTGCTTCAGTAATCAGAGCTAGAGATATAAGTATGATTAGATATGTTAGTGGTTTCTGCAGAGACTTTAAAACTATGTCATCAAATTCAGTAGCTGTTTTTTGAGATATTCCTGTGAATAGCAGTATAATTTTATTTTTTATAAATAATAAAGATAATCCAACTATTACTATTAAAGCTATCTGTATTGATAAATCACTTTTAAAAACAAAAGCCATGATATCCATCATAATTTAATATCCATTAAATAATATTACCTTATTATACTTGCTTTTGAGGCAACGTTATATCAATCATCTTATCATGATTTTTTTCATAGTGCTCAATGATATTTTTAGTAAAGTAATTTTCATGAAAATACTTATAAGATTCATTATTCTTGATAATATCTGAATTTTGCATAGTTGTGGCAATGACCAGTCTACAGCCAGCATTTAAAGCTAATAAGACTCTTTCTTCACATGTGAGTTTCTTATTATTTATTGTTGTTGCAGAATACATTTCTAAATCATCACTTATAAAAATAGGTTTTTTTTTGAAAATAGTGCCTGATATGTTTTCTAACCACTCTCGCGAATAAGTTGTGATAAATTTATCTACCTGAGTATAAATTAGATGATTTGTCATAATAGGCAAATTAAACTCACTGAACCTTTCGTGTAATTTTTGAAATGGGAGAATATCAGTCTCTAAAAGAGAATCAAGATTAACATTAGAAACACAATCTTCCAAATGACTATCCGTATTAACTCTGCCATGTCCCGGAAAATGCTTCAATACAGGAAGAATTCCACCATCTAAAGAACCTTTGATGTAACTATCAGCCAATAAAGTTATCTCATCTGGATCGTTTCCAAATGTCCTGTCTTTTAATAGATTATTTATTTTATGATGATTAATGTCTACTACGGGTGAATAGTTAACATCAATATTAATTTCAGATAACTCAATAGCACCCAATCTGCCTGCTTGATATGATGCCGATAGCCTAGAATCAGCATTACTTAGATTAGAAATAGACTCAAAGCTAGGAAGATGTGTAAAACCATCTAATAATCTCTGAATCCTGCCTCCTTCATGATCTATAGTAATCAATAAATCATCTTTTATACTTTTTATATCTATAATTAAAGACGCTAGTTGATCTTTTGATATATAATTATGACTAAATAATATTACACCTCCAACGAGATCATTCTTTATAAGCTCTATTTCGTTATTTGATAGCTTGACTCCATCTAGATTAATAATGAGAGGTCCAATGTTTCTATGATTCATATTATATGACATCCCTAATTATTTGTTGCTAGGGAAATTATACAGTAACAAGTAATGCCCTCGCCTTTGCCAATATAACCTAAAGATTCTGATGTTGATGCTTTTATATTTACCATACTCTGATTAACCGATTTATCAGGGACTACCTCATTAAATATTCCTATTATATTATCCTTCATTTGTTTTTTATGGGCTGATATTTTTGGGTTTTCTAATAACAAAGTAATATCCAGATTATTTAAGTAAAATCCCTGATCCATTGCCTTTTGAATCGCTAACTTAACAATAATTTTACTATCAAGATTTTTGTTAGCTGGATCAGTATCTGGAAAATAATCACCTATATCTCCAGCACCGATCGCACCTAATATAGAGTCTGATATTGAGTGATATATTATGTCTCCATCTGAATGTGCCTTTATGGAAATATTAGATGGTATATCTAGACCAGATAGTCTAATAGAGCTACCACTTATCAGTTGATGAGTATCTATCCCTAGTCCTATTCGCATTTTCTTTTCATCAAGGCTTTTATTACCTCGAGATCATCTTGATAAGTTAATTTAATATTTCCAACTGATGCCTTGATTAGCTTTACTTTGTAATTAGACAAAGACATGGCTTCAATTTCGTCATCAACTTGGACCTTTTTCTTCATAATATCACTATAAGCATCAAATAATTTAGAAAAATTAAAAACTTGAGGAGTAAAAGACATATATAAATTATCACGTTTAATATTATTTATTACAATCGAGCTATTATTAATTTTTTTTAACGCATTTGTGAGCGGATATCCTAGAGATGCTCCAATTTGAAATTTTTTAAATTGAACCAATAACTTATTAATCTCTTTAGTATTGATGCAAGGTCGAGCTGCATCATGTATGATCATGTTTTTTGATAGTGTGTCAGACTTTGAGGCATATTTAAGCGCATTATAGACTGACCTGGTCCTTGTACTGCCTCCTTTGACTATGAATATATTAGAATAGTTTGGCGGTACTTTATATCTGCTATTTTTATCGACGACTATAAAGACATAATTAATTTTTTTAGTATCAAAAATTTTCTCAAGAGATATATCAATTAGGTTTTTTGAATTAATTTTTGAGTATTGTTTTGGCTTAGAAGATCTAAACCGACTCCCTTTACCAGCAGCCAAGATAATGGCATCATATTTTTCACTTCTCATATTTTATAATTTGAAAAAACACTTCACTCTCTTTAATATAACCATAATTTTCTCTTGCATAACCTTCTAGAAAAGATTTACTCTCAGAAACTTTAGCTATTTCTAATTTGAGGCGTTTATTTCTATCCAATAATTCTGATACCTTTTGATTATAAGAATTATGAGTTTGATTTAAATCAAAATAAGTAAATATACTATTACTGCTAAGGAGCAATGAATGTTGTAAGCTTAAAAACAAAGCTAAGCATATTATATGAAATATTTTCATTTTAACCACCTAGCAAAAACATTATTCTTGTTGAAGCTAGACTTGCCAATCTTCTCTTCAATTCTAAGTAATTGATTATATTTGGCTACTCTATCAGAACGAGACAATGATCCTGTCTTTATTTGTCCTGACGATGTACCTACGCTCATATCAGCAATTGTTACATCTTCAGTTTCGCCACTTCTATGAGATATTATATAATTATAATTATGTTCTTTGGCCAAATTTATAGTATCCAGTGTTTCAGTGATAGTGCCTATTTGATTAAATTTAATTAAAATTGCATTTGCAACTTTTTTATCAATACCTTCTTTGAAGATTTTTTTATTTGTTACAAATACATCATCACCGACAAGTTGTATTTTATTACTGAGTTTATTTGTAAGAATACTCCATCCTTCCCAATCATTTTCTGACATCCCATCTTCTATTGAGATAATCGGATAGTCATTACAAAGGGCTTCAAGGTATTCTGAGAAATCATTACTACTATAAGACTTACCATCTGACATGACATATTTATTATCTTTATAGAACTCAGAGCTCGCAACATCTAATCCCAGGTAAACCTCTTGTCCGCTCTTGTATCCAGACTTCTCAATAGACTCCAATATTACATCCAAAGCTTCATGATTAGATGCAATATTAGGTGCAAATCCACCTTCATCACCAACAGAAGTGGCTAATGATCGTTGATTTAAGTTATTTTTTAAAGTATGGAATATTTCTACTCCCGCTCTTAAACTATCAGAAAATGACTCAAAACCTACCGGCAGTATCATAAATTCCTGAAAATCAAGATTATTATTGGCATGAGCTCCACCATTAATAATATTCATCATCGGAACTGGTAAAGAAAAGTCATTTTCATTAGAAAATGATTTATATAACGGAATATTTAATGACTTAGCATTTGCATGAGCAAAAGCTAAAGATACAGCAAGAATAGCATTGGCTCCAAGATTTTTCTTATTTTCAGTCCCATCCATATCGATCAACAACCGATCTAGCGAATCTTGGTTAAATTTTTTATTAATAACTGAATTTTTAATATTTTTATTTACATTGTTTACAGCATTGACGACAGATTTACCCATATAATTATTTTTATTACCATCCCTTAGCTCCAAAGCTTCCAAAATACCTGTAGAAGCTCCAGATGGAGATATCCCTCTCCCAATAGAATTATTCTCTAGTACCATATCTACTTCTACAGTAGGGTTGCCTCTAGAATCTAGTATTTGTCTTGCTTTTAAGTCAATTATCTTATTCAACCATACACTCCTTGTCACTCTTTTATAATACTATTTATTTGAATTATTATTTTTAATAAATGACTTAGATTATTGATATTCAATGAGTTTTTACCGTCACTATGCGCTTTTTCTGGGTTTGGATGAGTTTCAATAAATATACCATCTATTCCAACAGCGGTAGCGGCTCTTGCAAGAACAGGTATGAACTGACTTTCACCGCCAGATTGATTAGGTAATGCGCCTGGCTGCTGAACAGAATGAGATGCATCAAAAATGACAGGGCAGCCAGTTTCTTTTAAAATTTCTAGGGATCTCATGTCTGAAATTAAGTTATTATATCCAAATGAAACTCCTCTCTCACATACGTATATATCATTATTCCCAGTAGATTTAGCTTTTCTTACGACATTAATCATTTCTTTTGGTGATAAAAATTGACCTTTTTTAATGTTTATAGGCTTCATTGTGGCTGCAACTTTGGTAATAAAATTAGTTTGCCTACATAAAAAAGCTGGTGTTTGAAGAATATCTACAACAGAAGCAACTTCATCGACTGCCGTATCTTCATGGACATCAGTTAAGACAGGGATATTAAAACTATTCCTAACTTTCTCAAGAATTTTTAATCCTTTCTCAATACCAAGACCTCTTTTTGAATCAAGGGATGACCTATTAGCTTTGTCAAAAGATGCCTTAAAAATATAAGCTATTGGCAAATCTTTTGTTATTTCACAGATAGTTTCTGCTATAGACATGGACATTTCTTCCGACTCAATCACACAAGGGCCCGAAATTAAGGTTAAATTCTTGCTTTTTCCTATTTCTATCGACATCTATGCTTTCCTCTTAGAGGCTGCTTTAATAAAACCATTAAACAAAGGGTGTCCTTTGATAGGTGAAGAAGTGAACTCAGGATGAAATTGACAGCCTACGTACCAAGCATGATTTTTTAGTTCGATCATTTCCATTAAATTTCCTTTTTTTGACTTACCGCTGAATGCTAAACCATTTTTCTCAAAATCTCCAATGAGATTCCCATTTACCTCATATCTATGTCTATGTCTTTCTGTCACGATTGTTTTTGAATACATTTTATAAACCAAAGAATTTCTACTAATTATACATTCTTGCGATCCTAGTCGCATTGTTCCACCCATCTTTGTCTTATCTGCTATTACTCTTTTACCGGAACCTTCTCTCCACTCTTCTACAAGTGCAACTACTGGATTTTTCGTATCTTTATCAAACTCAGTGCTATTTGCTTTATCTAACTTTATGACATTTCTTGCAAACTCTATCACAGAGATTTGCATTCCGAGGCAAATCCCAAAATATGGAATATTGTTAACTCGGGCATACTGAGCAGCTAAGATCTTGCCTTCTATACCTCTATCCCCAAATCCACCAGGCACGAGTATCCCATTCATGGCAGATAATTGCTTTATGTTACGTTTATTAAGCTTTTCAGAGTCCAGATATAGAATTTCTACGATTTTATTATTGATTACGCCAGCATGATAAAGAGCTTCATTTAATGATTTATATGAGTCAACTAAATCAACATATTTACCAATCATGGCAATTTTAACTTGATTTTTACATTTTTTAACTTTTTTCTTATAATCCTTCCAAGGCTTAAGATTTAATCTACGATCTTTAATCTTAAAGCTTTTCATCATAAAGCTGTCTATCTTCTGCTCACTAAACATTATTGGAATATCATAAATTGATTTAGCATCTACAGCTGAAAATACTGCCTCTTTCGAAACATTAGTAAATAATGCTAATTTCTTTTTAAGTGTCTGATTAATAACATTTTTTCCTCTACATAAAAGAATATCAGGTTGTATTCCAATTGATCGTAGTTCTTTGACAGAGTGTTGGGTTGGCTTGGTTTTTATTTCATTAGTGACATCTATGTATGGCAATAATGTTAAATGAATAAACATTGACTTACTTTTACCTAAGTCCAAGCTGAACTGTCTAATAGATTCAAGAAATGGGAGTGATTCAATATCTCCAACGGTGCCACCTACTTCAACGAATGCTATATCAGCCTTTTTCGCCCCTCTTATAATTAGACTTTTAATCTCATCGGTAATATGAGGGATTACTTGTACAGTGCTACCAAGATACCTCCCTTTTCTCTCTTTGTTAATCACATTTGAATAGACTCTACCAGCAGTAACATTACTGTCTTGTGACGTCTGAATACCAACAAACCTCTCATAATGGCCTAAGTCTAAATCTGTTTCAGCTCCATCTTCTGTAACAAATACCTCTCCATGTTGTATGGGGCTCATTGTTCCAGGATCTAAGTTAATATAGGGATCAAGTTTTTGTAATGAAACTTTAAACCCTCTGAGTTTGAATAAAGAAGCAAGGGAGGCAGCTGCAATTCCCTTTCCAAGAGATGAAACTACTCCACCAGTGATAAATACATATCTTGTCATATATTACTTAGGAAAAGTATAGACGAATTCATTGAAAAAATATATATATTAGATAACTATTGTTAATAATATTAGGTTTTAATAATAGAGACTTCCAGGATATCTCTATTCTTCGTTATCTTTATTCGGCTAAATGCAAATAGAGGGTTTGAATCATTACTAGTTTTCAGAATTTTCAAAATTTCATGAATTTGTCTAAGTTTTAAAAAAACTCCAGTTTGCAAAAAAACCCATTCATGGATGATCATAATCTTAGTATATAACTCTTCCTGGTTAAGCTTATAAACTGATAATTTATTATGATTTTTAAGATAAAAGTTAGGCAATATACTTTTGATATGATCATTTATAAATCTAGACTGTATCTCCTGAACAGATATGTTATTTAATATATTTTTGTTGATAGATGGCCATCTTTCCTTGAGAAGAGGGATAATATTATGTCTTATAAAGTTTCTATCAAATATATCACTCTTGTTGCTTTCATCCTGAATAAAAGAAATATTATTTACGGTACTGTAATCATGAATTTGTATTTTAGGTACTTTTAAAAATGGTCTAAAGATAGTTCTTTCCAAATACTTGGAACTTTTTTTCATTGAAGAAAGTCCTCTTGCGCCAGAACCACGTATAAGTCTCAATAAAAAAGTCTCCACTTGATCTTCTTCGTGATGACCTGTGAGTATAATTTCATCATGTTTACAATTCTCGACTAAAACTTTATATCTTTTATCTCTACATTTTTCTTCAATATTAGATGACGAATTAATACTGACGTTTATTGTCTGATGAGAAATATTTAGTTGACTTGTGACTTCAAGACAATGGTTTTCAAATTTTAAAGCATCTATCGACAATCCATGATTGACATGTATAGTTCTTATCGATATTGATTCATCTTTGCTTATTTTATAAAGACAATCAAGTAGAACAGAAGAATCTTCACCTCCACTATATGCTAAGAGGATTTTTTTTTCTGATAACTTAGATAGTTGATTACGACAAATGGATAATAGACTAGACTGATTCAAATTTTCCATAGGATTCTAGCTTTTGTTTGCGTTTAAGTAATAATTCTTCCAGATCAACACTTGTAATGTCATCAAGCATAGATAGCAAGTTCATTTTCAATGATGAACTCATTGCTACATAATCTCGATGCGCACCTCCAGACGGTTCAGGAACAATCGTATCAACTAACTTAAAATCTAGTAACTTTGATGCAGTTATACAAAGTGCATCAGCAGCCTTCTCAGCTTTCTTCGCATCCTTCCACAATATAGACGCGCAACCTTCGGGGCTGATAACAGAATAAATACTATTTTCTAGCATACCTAGTTTATCGCAAACTCCAATTGCCAACGCGCCACCCGAGCCACCTTCGCCGATAATGATAGATATAATTGGAACTCTAAGATTAGACATTACAAAAAGATTTTCTGCAATAGCTTGACTTTGATTTCTTGATTCAGCATCTATGCCAGGATAAGCACCTGGTGTATCTATAAATGTAATAATAGGGAGACTAAATTTTTCCGCCAATTTCATTACCCTCAGAGCTTTCCTATATCCTTCTGGTTTGGGCATACCAAAGTTTCTTTTAACTTTTTCTTTTGCATCTCTTCCCTTCTGATGACCAATAAACATAAAATCATGGTGATCTAACTTGGCTATTCCTGATATTATCGCTGGATCATCCCCAAACATTCGATCACCATGTAGTTCATCAAACGATGAAAATAGATTTGGTATATAATCTAAAGTATATGGTCTCAAGGGATGACGAGCTAACTGAGATATTTGCCAATCAGATAGTGATCCAAATATTTTTTTTGTTTGCTCAAGATAATCTTTCTCAAGCTTTACAATTGCCGCTTCACTTTTAGCAGTTTTTTCAGGGTCACTTTTTAACTGCTTAATCTTTGC
>MDSV01103927.1_pt1 | contig 36161 bp, 63 predicted proteins | sample 810851 | NCBI WGS metagenome assembly MDSV01 (sample SAMN05326640, study PRJNA326480) | marine metagenome | isolation source: seawater | place: Atlantic Ocean: North East | collected 2012 | reverse complement strand
TAGATATTTCTAAGTTGTGACATATGTTGCATCTTTATAGCAACATGCATGATCTGAAGGATTATCTAATGAATGTTTGGCCGCAGTAAATACTGATTCCATCCAGTCTTCTCTCTCGTAAGGACTTACAGTATCTTTTAGTGATATCTTTACATTAGTGTCATTATCAGTAATCCAAACGTCCCATAAAGAATGTACGTTGTCTCCTACAGTTCTTTTGTTAACACTTTCTTGTATTAAAACTGTATACTTACCAATTATTTGTACTCCAGATTTGTACATTTTATCCCTTATTCCGATTTCCAGATAGTCCATGCGCCGTATGCAATAGCAACACCTGCCGCTATTTTAGCTAATGGAGCCATGAATAAGACTAGTAAACCTAAAATAATGCAAACTGCACCATCCCAAGTAGTACGTTCTTTTCTTCTAGTTTCAATCCATTTTTTAATCATTTTTTACCTCCTTTAAGACAGACTGTTGGCATAGGATTAATAATTCTTTTTATTCCTTCCCATACTTTTTTTAATATATATGATATTGTTTCTGTCAAGGTTATCATACAATATTTATATAATAAAAAGCTGGATAAAAGCCCAACTATTCATTACTGTAAACCAGCTCGTTAACACAATAGCACTACTTCTTCTAATATAACAACTAACGACAGCTAATGTGCTTCCAATTAAATACAGGGGAATAAAAAGGTGCGTAGCTGGATCTAGTATTGTGGCACTTAGAATCGCACTTCCTGCAATTAAAACTATTGCTTCAGTTACCTCGCAGTAAAATGCAACTTTACTGCGTTGATAACTTTCTCTAAAATAATCAAAAATTTTGTTGTATAGCTCTTTCATACAATTCCTTACTAGCTAAGTTTTTAGCTTTACTCTCAACCATGATGTCTGCATGTTGCCAAAATGACAATGCCCAATCGTTAACGGCTGTATTCCACATATAATCACTATGTGCTCTAAGTTTTTGTTTCTTGTAACCATTCTCTAACAAATGCTCCATATTAGGCAAATGATCTACTGAATGTGTATCTATGTAATCTTCTCTAGAAACAGAATAGTGTATTACAGGTCTCACGCCACGCCAGCTATCTATTATGCGAGAAAATCTATCGTCGGTTGGCTGTATATATTCACCTGTTTTGACCCAGTGATGGTGTATGTCGAGGACCAATGCGAGCTTGTGGCCGAGCTGAAGGCTAGCTTCGATGCCCCACGAGTTTTCGTCGTTTTCGATCGTAATTGTATTTCTCGCCTCTTGAGATAATCTTGGGTAAGCGTCGATGATACCGGCTGGACCTTGGCGACCGGAGATGTGTACGTTGATCTTAAAATCTTGGAATTGCTTGCCGTATCCAAGCCACCTTGCGACATCCACATGATATTCAAACTCCTCTATACTTCTATTTACTATATCTGGGTTATCACTAGCAAGGACAGTGAACTGACCAGGGTGCATACTAAGGCGTACATCAAGATTCCTAGCCAACTCGCCGACTGGTGCCAAAGACCGTTCACAATATTCACGTACATCAGGTAACCGCCAGAAGTAGCACCAAGTAGGCTCAGTGTAAACAGGTAGTACATCGGAGCCAAGTCTAACCATTCGTAATTCATTTTGTAATCCTCCTACGTATGTAATAAGATTTTTGTAAGACTCTATGTTGTGGACCATTATATTCCACAGTCGTTCTTCTGCAACTTCTTTTGTTTGTCTATTCAACCAAGCTACAGTTGTAGAACGTGTGTTCAACGGACGTTGAAGTTCTTCAAGAAGTTTCTTCTTCTGTGTTTGATCTTGATGCATGTATTTACATGCAAAGCCTATACGTTTCATTGTTTAAGTATACTATATTTTATGCCATCTGTCAACTATAAATGGGTCTTCGCAGTTATGAGGATTTGGATCTCCGTGAAATGCAACTATACAACATTCTGGTGGAGCATGAGCATCTTGTTCTATTGTTGCAAGTTTTCTATTTCCCCTATGTCCTCCAGGAGCATATGCCCTGTCATTCCTTACTTCCCACTTCCAGCTTCTAATCCAATCATCGGGCCAGTAAGTTGCTTGTCCTTGTGTTTCATTCCAGAGATAATCTTGGTCTCCAAAGTTTTGCCCCATAATAGTATGTGAATCTCTTTTAAACTTCACCCACAAGTGATCTAACGATCCTTTTTCAAACCTTATCAAACTGCTATTATACTTTTCCCAACCAGGCCTCATAGAACGTGTAAAGTCTCTTAGAACACAATACTGTTTTGGATAAAATGTAAATAGTTTGTCCATGTTATCACAAACAACCATATCCAAGTCTACATATAATATAGTACCATCTATTGGTAAATCTTTGCTAAAAATATAAGGCTTATACCACCAACCTGCAACCTTGTCCATTCCTCTTGGTAAATCTATAATTTTTATTTCTCTATCTAATCCTACTGCATTTTCTGTGATACAGTAGAAGTTAAAAGGTAACGTTAAATTGTTCGTTACCATTTTGAACATCTTGTTTACATATTCAGGTCCATACTTAGTTCCGTGTTTTAGAACAAGTATGTTATTCTTTTTTAATTCGGGATCGCTCTTAAGAAATTTTCTTGCAAGTTTCGCAAGTTTATTTTCACGTTTTTGTTTTCTAATTTCACGTATTTCTTGTTTTGTATATAGAGATTTGTCTAACTTCGCCACATGATTAATCCTTGGTTATTTTACATATCCTGTTGGTTGTTTTTTTAGTTTCCTTACTAGCATTGGTAAGTATACACCTATTGCAACAGTTCCCCAATATAAACCTAATAGCACAGAATACAATTTCCAATTTTCAAAATCTAAATAATAACCTAGTGCAATAAAACCAATCCATGTCCAGTCTGTAAATCCATGTATACGTTTTATCTTTTCCCGGCCAAATCTATCATGCAGTTGTTTTCTTTTTTGTGCAAACCAAGGACTAACATGACGCATTATCACAAAGCCTTCGTTGAAAAACATTATGGTAAATCCTACCCAAAACATCATTAATTCTCGTATATAGCTGAGTTGGCACCGTGTTCTGCACACTCTACTTTTACACAATAACAACGGTTGTCTGTCGCTTCACGTATCAGTTTATCTGCAAATCGCCATGCATGTTCTGCAAACTTTTCTGCACCTACTCCATCAAACTCTCTTACTTCACATAAGTCTTTGTCTTGTAGGTCATAAAAGTCTTGCTTGTGTGGATCATTAATATCGACACACGTTTTATGATCAAATGAATCTTCTAACCAAGCCTTCAAAGGCTTCAAGCCTCCAAAGTCTACTGCCCAGTTTTTGTTGTCTAGTTCATTACAACCAAACGTAAATTTAAATTGTAAACTGTATCCATGTAATAAATGACAGTGAGAATGATCAGCATTAGGTTGTCTAAATACTGCACTTAAACCTATGTTATGTCCATAAGTTTTTGTAGAATAATATTTCGGCATAGTAACTCCTTTATTAGTATGATTATATTATAAAACGTCTAGATTGTCAAGAAAAACATTAGGGTATTTCCAAGAATCTGGCAAAATCCATTGTCTATTTTGATATACAGTAAACTTATTTAAAGGAAAGTACTCAAATACTTTACTGATCTGGTGTATCCAATAGCTTGGATCAACAGCATGTTTATCTGAATTGTCATAATGTGTAGTGCTTTTGTAAACGTTGTTTACTGTACCTGTTGTGCTGAAAAGATCAAATCCTATCAATTTTACTTTTTTTGATAAAGTAGCGGCAAGTAAAACTGCATAAGGTCCACTACCCCATTGGAAGGGTTCATCCTTTCTTTCTTCTGGTTGGTATGGAACTGTAGGTACAAGCTCTACATTTTTGTGTGCAGAAAACTGTCCTATCCAATCTTCCCTTGTGTATATTGTGTTTGTGAATTTACTTTCTAATGCTTCCTGCACCATACGTCTATCCACACATACCAAATGATCAACTTCGTAATCCCTACGGATAGCATTACAACCTATTTTACAAATATCAATTTTGTCTAAGTCAATTTGAAGTCGACTTTCACCATTTCCAATTACAAGCATAGTGTATTTAATTCTCAGCTAGTGCTTTTCTTAATGCTCTATCTAATTCCTCATCCACTTGTTGCATTTCTTGTTCTACAGTACTAACTTTAGGTTTAAGTTTATTTCTAATATCGCTTATATCTTCTTTTGGCTGTACTTTTGTTACAGGTGCATTACTTACTACATTTTTTATTACTGTTTCTTCGTATCCTACTCTATCCTTTAGCATTTCAAGTCGTGCTTTTATGTTTAGGCACTTAGTTTCACTATCAGATAGAAACTGAAATTCATTACTTAATGTTTCTAGTCGATCTAGCACTTTTCTTTCCTGGAGGTAGATGTTGTCGCAGTTCAACTCTTACGTCAGATAGTTCATCTGCTATCTCTTCGTACCTTTTTAAGTTTCTATCAAACATCCCCATTAAATGTCTTATAGTATCCATGGCCCACCACCACCAACCTATAGCAAAGGTTGATAATATAGTCAACGTAGTACATATCAGTATATTTGCCCATGAATCTAACCCTATTGTTATTATAAGCAATGAAGCCATAAGATATACCATAGGTACTATTCGAGCAAGCCATTGCCATGTAGTTATTTCTTTATTTTTGTTCAAGCCTGGATTAATCCGAAAGATTTCCATTCGCCGGGGGATCCCGGTCTTGTACATATCCAACCAACGTAACCACTTGGTTTTGGATCGTTGTTCCATATTACATCTCCTTTCACATAGGAGCCTGTTGTTGGAGAGCCTGGCCCGACTTCAAATTTCTTATTTTGAATTCTTACTGGACCTGCTGTTGTAATATCAACATCATTTGAAAAGTTCTTTACACCAACTCCTAGCTTACCGTCAATAGTTGTTTTGCTATTTAAGGATATTTCTCCACTGGCACCAATTTCTATTCTGGCCTTGTCATCAGTAATTATTTCTAAACTACTGGTTGTCCAAGTGCCCACTTTAAACTTTTTATCAATTGTGTCGTCTATTACAAATTCGTGATCTATACTTTTTAAACTAAGCATAGCATTTGGACTATCAGTCCCTATACCTAGCCTTTGAGAATCGCTATCCCAAAATATAAAGTGATCTATATTAATATTGCCTTCTGTATTTAGATCTTGCACAGTACCTAATTTTTTAAGACTACTGTTTACTACAGAACTTCCAAGAGTAGTAAGTGTCATTACAGGTATTTTATCTATCCTGTATACCTTTTCTCTGTCTAAATCGATATCCTCACTACTCCATAGTCTGTTTGTTTCTTCTTGGAAAACAAATTGTTTAGTGTAATCTTTTCCTGACCACATTAAACCTTTACCGTGTAGTGAATCATTTTCAGCCTTAAATTCTAATGAAGAAGTTCTTTCATTTCTAACATCAGCTGTTACTTCATCAACCTGCAACTTTGTTGCATGGACTAATCCGTGTACTGTAAGATCTCCTTGTACTGTTACTGGTTTTGTTAAGATATTAGTATGTATCTTATCAACAGTTATACCGTCATTATGAATAGTTAATTTAGTACTCTTTGCTTCATCTGTTACACCAACTGATTTGAAGTTGGTAATCATTCCGCCGTTGATCTTATTACCGCTTAATTCACGGTCAAGTATCGCAGGAGTAGGAGCAGGACTACTTGCTAATTCATCTACTGCACTAGCAAGTGAATCTAAACCGGATTTTATTGTTTTGATATCGATGTTCATGCAAGTATTTATCAGTTTACCTTGAGTAGTATCGTATCCGGATTACATCGACCGTTTAGTTTTGTTTCCGTGGTTTTAATTTCATCTAAGAATGTACGAAGTTTTACTTTGCCACAATCCTTAAATTGTCGTAATTGTTCTTCAGGCTTACGTAATGTTTTTTGCATACTAGCTTGTTCATCAAATCCTATGATGGTAGTACCTTTTACACTAAGTCCTGTACCGTCACGTTGTTGTCCTTGGGGATCAATGTTCTTTGCAATATATTTGCCTATTTTTCTATTCTTTTTATTGAATACCCATAATTCGTTAGCTTTAATAATATCTTCCGGTGTTATACTTGCAACCTTAAACTTTTCATCTGCTTTACAGTATTTTAATTTTTCAACTAATTTACTTGCACTCTTTGGCTTAGACTTTCTAGGTTTACGGTTTGCTTTTGCACTATCAATGACAAAGTCTAATGCCTGTTCTAAATTCTCAATAGCAGTGATGTATTTTTTAACATCAGCTTTTGATAAATGGGCATATCCTTCTTTCAGTTGCTCCCAGTCGTCTGCTTCTTTCTCACTCATTTTCTTAAGCTGGCCAGCAGTAGGAATTACTAAAAGGGCTTTAAAGTCGTTAAGCTCTCCGTCATAAAATGTTTTCAGTTTTCTAGCATGAGCTTGTGAAACATTCATTTTTTGGAAGTGTGTTTTAAAATCGAATCCTTTTGGATCAAAAGATTCCTTATCTGTACAAAATCCTTCTAACCATTCTTCTATTGCTTCGGATTGTATATATGCCTGCTCTCTAATTCTTTCTTGAATACTTAGAGGAGGAGCAATTTTTGCTTTCTTCTGTTCTATTTCTTTTCTATCTTTAAGTACAGTTTTGCCTTCTGCAATACCTAATTCAATTCTTTTTACTATAAATTCTGTCTTGGGTTTTGTTTCACCCATAGTTCCTGGAAGTGTTAACCAATAGTCTGCTTCGCGTTTATCCCAATCAGGCCAACCGTCAAGCAACATTCTACAACAAATAGCCGCAGTTCCGCTTATTGTATAGTTAGGAGCGGCCTTAGCAAATTTTATTTGCTCTTTTGTATATTTGTTTTTCTCCATCCATTCAAATACAGCCGGCATAAGGTCTGGAGTTTTATAGTTGTCGTACCACCATGCATGACATGCGGTGCTTCTTCGATGAAGTTCTTCACCAGTCCAATTTTGTATGTCTTCGTTGCTGGGTGCTACTAAACCTTTTATGCCACGTCTTTGTGTGGATCGGGCAACCTTTTTCTTGCGTTTTATAGCCATTTGTTTTTCCTATAATTTTATTTGTATATATGTTTATGTATCTCTCTTTATACATTCAATACTATTGAAATTTGACTTCTTTTGCTTACCTTTGATAATCACGTTCGGTGGGTTTGCATCTTCAAACTTTTGTTTTGCAATACTGCAAGTAAAGTAACTACCCATCTTCATTTCCATTTGCATATCAGGCATGCCCGAAACAGACAATACTAATACTAGCCAATACAATTTCTTTCTCCTTGTTATTGTTTTTGTTGCTGGGTTATGCTTTCTCTCCGTTATACTCTCGGAAAGTTTTGAACCTTGGAAATCTTAGACTGTAAGTATCTGAGTCTTGTGATTTGGTTCGAGCATCTGCTCTAATTTCAATTAACTGACCAACGAGATTATCACGTTCATTCCAGAACTGATCACGTTGAGCGTCAGTGAAGCCACTGCCACAGTTAAGGTGATAAGTGTATCCATCATCTTCTCCTTCTACAATTACGGCACCTAGTCGGCCTTCATTACGGCCTGTGCCTTCCTCAACCGCAACTACTTTTAATGTTACTTCTATAAATGGTTTTGCTTTTAACCAACTATGTGTTCTTTTACATTCATAAGGTGCATTAGGATCCTTTATCATAACACCTTCATATCCACCGTCTACAGCCGCTTTATTAAGCTCTACAAAGCGATCTTGACCTTCTTGGGTATCTAAGTTCACATCTTCCCAGTCTAGTGTTTGAACGTGCTTTAAGACGTCTTTATTTTGTTCTACCCAAGCCTTGACTGCTTGGCTTCTAAATGCTTGTGTTTTGTCCCATATGCCTTTTTGAAAATCGGATAAAGGACACATATCAAATAAATGCAATACTGCATCATCTGATTGCTTACCATCTTTTCTATGTACCTGTTTCATCAAGTCTTGAAAATTAGCACTCATTACTTCACCGTCTAATACCAAGTCATACGGTGCAGGATTTGTTTTAAGTACTTCTTCAATTTCTGCTATAATGTGTCCAAAGTTATGAAACTGTTTACCATTACGACTAAACATTTCTACCCTGCTAAATTTACCGTGACTAGTATCTCCTTGTATAACAGTAATAACTCTTACACCATCTAATTTAACTTCTACTTGCTTGTTACCAATCATTTTCTTTTCATGATTAGCTGAGTCGTGTGCTAAAGGGCAAGTAAATACTGGAATAGCATATTGTGGGAATTTCTTAGCAATTTTATTTACAGTCTTTTCACTTACACCGCAACGCAGGTCTTTTATCAGTACACGTCTATAAAATGTATTCCATTGTTCTGTAGTAGCAACTCCCATTGCAAGTTCTATTGCATCACGTGCGGCATGTCCTGTAAGTTCTCTATCAATAAGTTGATTAGCAAGTGTTTTAAAATTGTCCCATGACAATCCTTGTCCTGTTAAAACATCGCTTCTTTCTGGTACTTGCTTTACTCCAAAAGTAACAAGTGGATCCAGTGCCATCTTGACACCTTCAAAGAATTCATCTAATCCCTCAGTCATAGCTTGTTCTATAATTGCCTCTTTTGCAAGTCTAGAATTGTCAGCTTCGAGTTGTAAAATAATTTCTTGTGGTTGTGTTCTCATATCTTTGCCTTTGTGCCTAAAATTAATTATACACTTACTATACACTCTTTAAATAAAGAAGTCAAGTATTTTGGCAAATATATTGGAAAGCTCTGTCTGCAAAGACTTTATGAGATTGTTCTCCTGGATGTGAATTGTCTAAAGCAAAATCTTGCATTGTTTTTGATATATCAACTATTCCACTAACTTTAATTGGTACATAATTTATAGAATCCAAGTCGTGTTTTTTCATAAAATTTCTTTCGTGATAGCTTTTACCACAAGAAAAATAATATGCTGTAATATTTTTATGTTTTAAAAAAAGGTATACATAGTTTGTTAGAGTTATCCAATCAAGATGAATATGTGCTTCTTCTGCAAAAAAACTTACCCAAACTTTATCAAGGGCAGTTGATTTAGGTTTCCTATTAGCAAAAATTTGTTCTATTACCCATTCACCATATTTTTCATTTGGATTGTAAGGTGCATTAGTCCCCAAGCCGGATTCGGCTTCAGGCTCATATTTAATAAGACAACTTCTAGGAATAGGGGGAAACATTACTACAACCATATCGCCCTTTCGATATTTTGTTGTTTGTATCTTATGTACTACTTCTCTCATACTAGCACCAGGATTACTTAGATTTAAACAAACTCTGTTTAGATCATTACTTAATAATTGAGGCCAGGCAAACTTAGAAGGTTGCTCTCCTGCACCCATACCTATTGCACAATCTCGTAATCCGTGTCCGTATGTATTACTGCATCCAAAGGCTATTAGACGTCTTTTTTTAGGTTTCTTCATGTCAATATTTATAACGGGTATGTTCAGTATGCATAGCTATTTGATATAGCACAGTATAAATACAGATGAGCTAGTTCAGCTCAGGCACCTGGGAAAGACCAAGTGACGTCGGAAATAGACCGAGGTATTGCTCCCCTTAAGCATCCAAAACTTAATAGAAACAGGAGAACACTATGGAAAATGTGTATAAAGTCCTACGATTTTTGTTTGGATCAATTGATAACTCATCCAAACACGAAAGCTATCGTATATGGGCTAAGACAGAGTATGGTAATGATTGGCGTTTTGTTTATCAACACCTACTCGAACATAACGGCCAGCCGCCGAAAAAGCAAGACTATCAAAATGTAAATGAAAACTTAAAAGGATGGGTATAAAATTATGACTACACAAATATTAACAACCTACTATTGTAGAATATGCGATAGTATTTCAAACGGACTTAAAACTATCGGAAATGGCTGTATAAGTTTTTTCGAAACTGCAGGGACTGCAAGAGCGGCCGCTGAACTTACTCGTATGGGTATGCACAAAGAAGCTAAATCACTTATGACAGGAAAAAAATGAATACATTAGCTAAAATATGGAAATACATAAGGCCTAAAACACATCAAGAAATGATCTATGATTACTTGGCATCGTCTGCAAATCTAGTAGAACTTGAAAGAAGACAACAAGCAATAATTAACGGTAAAGTAAATATTTGGTAACTGGCACAGGTGGAAGGAATCGAACCCTCTCTTTCAGGTTTGGAATCTGACGTGCAACCATTAACACTTCACCCATAGAACTTATTGTCTATACAATGTAACACAAGTATTCTTATGTGTCAAGTCTAAATTTTAAATTATTGTAGTTTATTACAGACATACTTATTGCCAAGAGGAGACTCTATAGCAATGTATGGTAATTCTTCATTAGGAGCCCGACATTCAATCGAGTTCCAACTATATCCCTGTGTAAGTTGTTCGTTCATTGTGTCAATGAACTCTCTGTTATCATACGACCATAGGGCCGCAAAAAGTGTTAAAAATACCATTTACTTTACCTCTCTTAAAAACGGTTAGTTACAAAAATTTTTTACTAGCTCTAAGGGAGAATCTCCCTTGTGCCAGTATGAAAATGCCTCTGCTTCAATTTGATGATCGTGTTTATCATATCGACTAGAAACATATTCCGGAACGTACATATTTACTTGAAAAGTCTTTAATTCTGCATTATGAAATCCAGCATGACAATCTTGTGCAAGGTGTACAGCCTCGTGCATTAGAACTTTTCTGTAAACATCTTTATGTCTATTTTTTGGCCAGTTTTTCTGGATATTATCTACACAAAGTTCTAATCTATTAGCAGATGGTCTATACCATCCGTCGGAATCTGGTGAACGTTCGCAACCGTATGAATTAATTACTACAGGAACATACTTTTGTAGTTCGGTTGCAAGATCTTGGTATGCAAGTGCAGGATGACATCCGGCAATTGATATAAGCATAATAGTTGCGAACATTCTTGAAATCATTTTTGGAACCTTACGTTATAGGTTTTTCCTTCGTAAAGAAAACTTACGATACTATGACTGTATACTTCTTTTGTAGTGTCATTAAACCTTTGTTCAAGTCGACACACTCTTTTTGTGCCTCCTGTCGCTTGACTGTTGTTATGCCCAAGCATACCACCAATCACGGCACCTAATGCTCCACCGTTTTTTACATCACCTACATTGTTGCCTATAATGCCTCCTATGATAGCACCTTTCAATGTATCTCCAGTTTTATCACCTGAAACATTTTCGTTATAGCATACTTCTACATTGTATGCATCTCTTTCAATCACTGTCTTATAATGATCACTTACGTTTATATCGGCATTAGCCACTCCGGCAAATCCACAAAATGAACTTGCCACAATAGCTAAAGTTAAATTAAGTTTTTTCAACTTCTTCTCCTCTAGTTACTTTGGTTACTCTGTCATATTTAAATGACCGCCAGCCGTTGGCGTTAATATCCCAAACTGTGACATTACCTTCTGGAGGCTCTTTGTCCGTTTTTGGTCTATGGGATTCTGGAATTAGTTTAAAATCCTTTGTACAAGTCATTACCCTTTCATCACCGTTTAGTTTGTTAAACGTAATTACAAGGGTACTTTCTCGTAATTGCTTATTTAAATCTTCTTTAGTCGGGATGCCTTTTAGTTCAGCGACCTTCGACGATACTATCTGCAAGTCCATATCCTATTGCCTCTTTTGCACTCATGTAAAAATCTCTATCCATATCTTTGGCAACCGTATCTCTTGGCTGTCCTGTATGTTTTACGTATATGTCAGTCAATGTTTCTTTCCAATATTGTAACTCTTTATATTGTATTTCAACATCACTAGCCATACCTTGTGTTCCGCCACTTGGTTGATGAATCATATGTCTAGCATGTGGGAGAACTTTTCTTTTTCCAGGCTCACCAGCCATTGCTAAGAAACTACCCATGCTGGCCGCAATACCCATTACTGTTGTATGCACTGGCGGTTTAATAAAACTCATTGTATCATATATACTCATACCAGCAGTAACACTTCCGCCTGGACTATTAATATAAAAGTTTATAGGCTTTTCTTTGTTCTGTGATTGTAAGAATAACATCTGTGCTACAATTAAACTTGCACTTGTGCTATTGACATCTGTATCAAGCATAATAATTCTGTCTTTAAGTAATCGACTATAGATGTCATAGGACCTTTCACCTCGACTTTCTTTTTCAATTACTACTGGAACTAAATTTGGCATTATCTTTGTCTCCCCATGTTAACTTCATAAGTCTTTGGACCTTTGCTAATAAACTCCATTCCAATCTTATTTCCAACGTACATTCCTTTTCCGTTATAATCTAATTGTATTTTATTACCTGCAACTGCAACAATTAATCTATCTTCATTTTTAAATTGCATTACTTCAGCTAATACAGTATTGTCATTATCATTACAAGTAACGTCACATTTGTCTTCATATCTTATCATACTTTATATACCTTTACATAATTTAATTGTGTTTCGTTTACGTCAAACAATTTATTCTTGACGTGCTTTTTTACTTTGGCTTTAATTCTTCTTCGCTCTCCTGATGGAATTTTATACTTGGTCCAAAAAGAAATAATGTTCCCCATTATATCAGCAGTATATACAAATTTATCATAGTCTTGTATAAAAGATTCGTTTATAACATGGCATACACCGTCTACAGGGTCACCAACTTCACCTATATAATTGCTATTCCTATACACAGTTCGTAGTGTTTTTTTAAAGGAATTTTCTTTTGTTTCACGTAAAACTAGTTCAGGAACATATGCTAGTATTCCTAGTTTGTTTGAAGCTACATCATCTGATAGAATTGCTTCAATAGTATCTTGCTGAAATTGACTAAGACTGTCGCCTAATATACCAAGTGTATATCTACGAAAATGTTTTAATGCATCGTCTACATCTGCATAATCTTGTTCAGTTATAACTAGTGGCTTCCAATCCTCAGGACGGAAATCATTTATTAGTTGAAACTTAACTAGATCCTTGTTTGCAAATACAGTATCATTTGTTGGTTCTGAAAACCTAAATGTGTCTTTTAAATACCCTTTGTTCTTTTTGTAAGCCGCATAAGCTACAGCCAAAACCTCTTGGGTTTTCCAAGTTCTTTCTTTAACCGTCATGTGTCCACCTTTGTTCGCCTAATTTATTTGCCTCTGCCCACTGAATGAAAAGTCCAACCTCTCTTCCGTGTGCCTCTATTTCCCAAGGTTGATCCCAGTATTTTGGATCTGAATTTAACCACTTACCTTGCCATCTATGTTTATTACGTCTAACACTTTCATACAGTTCACCTCTTGCAAACTGTTTAACGTGCACCATCTCATGTGCAACAGTTTCTAGCAATCTACGTAACTTTTGTTGTTTATTGATATCTACATCAAACTCTCTTGGGCGATGCAAATCAGCATAGTCACTTGGTATAGCATAACCTAATGAGTCATCCTTACCAAAGTTACGTAGATTAATGTTTACCTCAACATTGTACATCTTCGGCATTAGTTTCTTTTGACAAAATTTAACCATACTTCTAACTAGCTCTTTTTGTCTTTTTGAACCGCCTTTTATGTGTACTTGCATACTCTCCACCTTTTGCAATAATAATACTATTATAACAAACTGTGTGCAAAAGTCAAGTGTTTTGGTTAACTACTTTCAAACATTCCTATTAAATTGGGTCCAAAAGCACTAGCCGCCCAGCCTAAAGCACAAATCATTACTACTCCAAGCACCAACCATTTCATTTTGAAATCGTCAACTGTCATTTTCAGTCCAATTAATTCATTGCCTAAAATTCTTATTGCAATTTCCAGTTTTCCTTGATCATCTGGTGTACTTGGCATTTAAATCTCCTTTAATAATGTTTTTAGTTTCTTTTTAGATTTACCACGTACTTTTGCTTTATTCATTGCATCTAAGTTAGATGTATCATCTCCAACTATGACAATAGCAATCATTCCCATACTTGCATGAGGTGTGCATTGATACAAGTACATGCCTGGAGTATCAAATGTAATCGATACCTCTTTGTTGTTCTTGCTTTTCTTTGGTAATTCCCAACCATCTGGACCCATTATAAAATGAACGTTGTGTCCTTTTGATTTAGGATTCCAAGTAACTGTATCACCTATATCAATACGGGTTACATCTTCACTGTAAACCATTTTGGCTCCGTCATCACGTTTGTTTAGCATATCGATCGTCATATCCTCTGCCAGTGCTGGTGTAGCCAGTGCAAGGATCAGACCTAGTGTTGTAATTAATCTCATTTTTTATCCTTTACATTAAGATTAGATGGAGAATACTGTTCTCCATTGTATTGCGATCCAGTTTTATTAGGACCAACTTCGACGCCACTGTTGCAACCAACAACAACGACCATTAAAAAGATAACACTATACATAGTGACTCTTTTCGTCCATAGCAAAAATTGTTCAAAAGTTCGTTCTGCTTCTGATTGTGCTTCTGCTCTTGGGTTATTCATTTTCTTGTCCTTCGACGCTTTCAATAATAATAGTTCCTTGATCGCCTACTTTTATTTTTACTGGTGTTCCTACGGTCCATCCTTGTTTTTCCATTAGCTCATTAGGTATTTTCATTATAACCTTATCCTTGTCATTAGGATCCGTTTGAAAAACTTCATTGTGACTTAAAACTAATTTATTTTCCTTCATTTAAAACTCCATGTCTGCGGCAACAATAAACCTATCATCTTCAGACTGTAAAACACCAGGACGATGCCAAATTTTTCCTGGATAAATCATCCATTGACCTGTTTTCCACTCTGCAAAGTATTTACTGTTATTAACACCTTCTGGTGCTAGTTCTGTACCTGCTTTTTCTTTATCTTTTACATCATCTGGTAGATGCAAGTAATAAACTCCACTTACAGTAATTGTTGCATCGTTATGATTATGGTGGTGCCATAATGTGTCACGATCTTCAGGATATTTTAGTGAAGTCATATAACTCCAAGACTGTATCTGTTTAATTTGCACTTCACGTTTTAGATATGCAAAGCAAGACCAAATAAAACTCATTTTTAAGTTTATAAAATCTTCTGTTGCAGTTCCAAAAACATTCCAATTGGTTTGGTACTTAGGACTATTTTCCCAAAAACGTCCTGCATCGATACCATCTTTGATTTCTGCTCGAATACGTTGTCGGGAGTCATTTCCTATCAACATATTCCAGTCAAAGTATTCATGCATTTATTAACTTACACCCTTGTTTAATGTTATATTTAATCCAATCAAAACAGTACATTGTATTTCTTGAACTTTAATATATAGTAGCACAACTGATTAGGCTTGTCAACTAAATATTTGAATACAAAGGAAAAAACTTTTGGAACTATTACTACTCCTTTTACTTAAACATGCATTTGCAGATTTATTTTTACAATCATTTCATAAAGGAATAAACAAAGAGCATTACATAGGTAACGGACATAGGCACTATTTAGAACATGGAATGCTTACTATTATAGTCCTCTTTCTTTTCGTATCGCCTGAATTCGCTTTTTTAGCTGGTGCGATAGATTATCTTGCTCACTGGCATATTGACTTTCTGAAACATCGGATAATATCATATTACGAAGTGATCCGGGATGGTAAGGTTTTTTGGGCGATACAGGCAATTGATCAGGCTTTACACTACTGTACCTATTATGCAATTCTTGTCTTGCTTTTGCTATTCTTTCCCTAAGATTCATTTTTTAGGCTGTTCTTCTTTTTTAATTTCATTTTCAAACTTTTTATCTTTTGCATCATCTTTCCATCTAGGTTGTTCTCTTTGATCTAGTTGTGCTTTAAATTTTTTTATTACTGACTTGTTGTTTCCTGATCGCGTAATAAACATCTTAATAGCAATATATCCATCTCCTTTAAATATTAATTTTCCATTATCATATAGAATAGCTCTTGACGAGTTGGTCAAGTCAAGTTCTATATTTTGAAATGTATATCGCACTCCCATAAAAATATTTAGTAATCGTACAGTAAAGTATTCTCTGAATTCACATATACTGGTTTGCAATAAGCAGTAACTCTATCTTTTGGATCTACAAGCGAAGAATAAGAATAGTTTCCATACTGTCGAGGAAGTTTTTTTGCATAATATTGGCATACATTAATACTTCTAAAATACATAGGATTAGGTTGTTGCTTACGGAATTCTCCTGTGCCAAGAATTACTACAAGCATGAACGCATGAGTCATCATTTATCTAACTTATTATATACAAGATCGTCATTAAATTTTACAATCAAATATAATATCCCTAGTGCTAACCAAACCCAGTTGTGCCAAGACCATGGTAAAAACATATGATACCAAAATTCATAATTGAACGGGTGCATGGTACTATAGTCTGTTAATCCTGTATCATAGTAATGTATATCCATTTTTACCTCTTATCACAATAAACCATCTTAGGGCACATATTATGTTCTCCTACAGTTACAACATCATGAACATCTGACTTAGGATGATCATATATACATTGCCAAGCCTGTGCGTCTTCATTGCGTTCGACTTTAACAAATCTACAAGGTATTTTACGTTCGTTTAATTTACCGTGGATTTTACCCTTGCCTGTTGGTACAGGAGTTCCTCTCTGTTCTTCTTCTTTACACCCAACTAGAGGAAGGATTAAAATAGAAATTAATAAAATTAATCGTAACTTACCAATTTCCATGTTTTAGACCATATAAGTATATTAGAAAACCTATAAAACCTAAGATAGCTCCTACAGCAAGTATAATTGCAATAATTTCAAGTACCTTTCTTCGGTATTCTTCTTGATCATAAATTGCCTGCTGTCTTTTCTTTCTAATGTCGCCTTCTGTTTTTAGGAGTTCGTCCCAAGCTGACATTCCTCTTGTCATAGTAATGATTTGCTTCAACTGATCACGCATGTCTTCAGCTTTTTTCTTAGCCATAAAAGCCGCCATTGCTTCCTCTTCAACAGAACCTGACTGGAAAAGTTTTTTGAATAGCGGAGGCTTTTTTGAATACTCTTCAGACTTTTTAATATCTGAAACAGCACCCATCCAACGCCCTAAATCTCCAGCCATAGATTCTATTTCTCGGCCAGCTGAAAATCCTTGCTTGATCGTGTTGAAGGCCGCCGTTGCGGTGGCCACTGCCGTGATTGGATCAATCATATGATTATAGCCCTCATTGCTCTGCTACAATGGTATTTACGTAATCAGATAATAGGATTAAAGTAGTAGTTTATATGGCAAATTCCATCTGTGGATGGACTGTTTGTTCTGAACCGTATAGTTGTACTGCTTGAGTTTTCAGTACACCACTTACATCTACTGCTTCATTAAAGAACAAGCTATGTGCCTTAGGCCCATCTAACAATAACATTGCATCAAAGTTACTCATTCTTTTGTAGTTTGTAAACGATAATAGACCCCACTCATGTCTAATTTGATTAGCATCACCGGATATGATTGCATTTTTCAACTGAGCTACTTCGCCCTTTTCCATATAAGCAAAGGCACCTGAAATAATAGCTTCTGCAAGTCCTGGTAAATTCTTAGGGTCTATTGTGCCTCTAATGTCTCTTACAAATTTGATAGCAGTTACAGATTTGACAGTATCAGTATCAAAGCCTGCCTGTTTAAATGCGGCTTCTACTGCTCTTTGATTAAACTTGGCTTTTCTTGCGTCTTGGAATCTACCTCCTGAGCTTTGTTTAGCTTTTACTTCAGTCATGACTCCGTCTATTACAAGGTCGCCAGCAAACTCTGCAGATCTGCCTGCAAATTGTATAGTAGGACTTAATACTGCTAGAGCAAATTCTCCTGCTCCTATGCCTTGGGGTGTGTAGGTGTAAATATTTGAAAACACTCTTTTTACAAATGCATCTCCCATTAGCCATTCGTCGAATGAATGCACTTGGTTAGGTGTTCTAAGTTTTTCACTGTCAATATATCCGCCCTCAAAGTTGTTAAGAAAGTTTTCCTTTTCAACATAGGTGCCCTGTGTATTCATTATGTATCCTGCAAACACCTGTAGCTTTGATTTTGCATCTTGGTCTTGTGATAGTGTTGCGGCAATACGTTCGTCTAATGTAGATTTTTCTAATGCTTGGTATATTCTGTCAAGCATTTCTCTATCTTTTTCTGTTGCTAACCTCTTTACGATGATATCTTTTAATTGATCATCAGAAATATTAGGATCATATTCTAAAAGAGTTGCATTAGGTGTGAATTCACTGTATCGCATAAAAGTATTTATGCAATTTTAGGAAACAGCATATCAGTGCAGAACTTATCTACATCGGCTTCGTTAAGTCCTAAACTTTTCATTGTCTTAGGTGTATGCGGATTTTGTTGCTGATTTTCACAATAGTAGTTCTGACATGCTATTGTAAAATCTCTATCTCCGTAGCCAGAATATTCAGGTATTTCTTTAAAGTATGCTCTTAAATTATCTACTGCTAAGTCAACAATAGAAGTAGCTTCTTCTTCTGTTCTTACATTACCTGCGGCGATCATAGAATCTGAAAAAATATTTTGTGCCCACTCTGGTAATTCTCTTTTTTTACTAGGAATGTAATCTTTGACTGCATCTTTATATCCTACTATCATAGGATGATCTTCTCCGCCCGAACTTGCACTAAAATCGTGGAATGCACCAGTCATTTTTTTAGCACCTGCAATAACATCGAATCCATATATAGGACCATCATTTGTTAGTTCTGGAAATATACAAACATGCATCATCCAAAGACCTTTAGTCTTTCTAGCATCTACAACATCAATATGAGCTCTTCTGATATACTCATTTCTCCAGACACGATTAATCCATCCTCCGTCTGGGTTATTAAAGTAATCTAATCCTGGTTCTTGAAATTCTGTTGCTTGTTCATCAAAGATTTGAATGATATCGTTTTGGCACTCAATCAGTTTCTTCCATATAATGCTCAATATCTAACTCCATCATTTCTTGAAATACTTTAGTAGCTGACATAAACGCGAACTGAGCTTCGTCTACCATGCCGTCATTTGTTCTATCTCTAATTGTGTCTTTAATTTCTTTAAGTGGAACATCAGTATCGAATTCATACATACGTCCTTGTCCTGGAACTTTACGTTTAATCATTTGTCCGCCACTTAGATCTCCCATATGATATGTGTATACATGTGCCATAATAGAGTCTGGATCATGCATTACGTCTTTCATATGCATAATATATTCATTTGTTGCATTTAGTATCACAGGTGGGCTGTCTTCGTTGGTCCATAATTCTAAGAAATCTTCTTCAATACGCATTTTTCTTTTTATGTCTGGCATTCCGTCTAACAATCCATGTGTGTTTGCCAGTGCTTCTAGTAGATCATATTTTTTATGTTGATTCCATAAAAACGTTGCGTAAAATTTAGGATTAATCTTTCCACTTAGTAAGACTTTAACAAATGCTTGGCGTTCAGCATCTTTATGATGCTCCCAAGTAAGTTCTTTTAAATTGCTCATGTAAAACCTTTTATGCTTTTTCTATCTTGATATTTAGTGGGAAGCCTGAATTTCTTGATAACAAAGTGGCTTCTGTACCTTTTTGTTCTGCAATTTCAAAGGAAAATGTTCCAGCTATTCCACTTCCATCAGTATGTATGTCTAATGTAAGTTTTTCAGCTGTCTCTCTGCTATGTCTAAATACACCCATTAATACTTCTATTACAAATTCCATAGGTGTGTGATCATCGTTCAATAGAACCACATTCCATTTACCTGGCTCGATTACAATACGTTCGATCTTTTCGTCTAATTTAACTTCTGTGTCTGTTGCTACTGTCATAATAAATCCTTTATTAGTTTAGGGGGACCAAGCCCCCTAAACATTTCCCTAATTAACCTTCGATAGTTGGACCTGTATTGATCTCAATTTTCTTTGGTTTCATTTCCTCAGGAACATTTCTAACTAGATGTACGTTTAACATACCATTCTCTAGTCTTGCTGATTTAACATCAACATGTTCTGCAAGAGTAAATTCTCTTACAAAGTTTCTTCCTGCGATACCTCTATGGACGTAGTTTACGTCTTCATCACCCTTAGGTGTGTTACCTTCAATTTTAAGAACATCTTTGTCCTTTTCAATTGAAAGGTTATCCATACTAAAGCCAGCAACTGCTAATGAGACCATAAATTCGTCATCATTTAGTTTTGCTATATTGTATGGGGGATATCCGCCAGATCCATTTGAAGGACTATTTTCAAATACTCTGTCCATTTGATCGAACAGATTATCAAATCCAATAAATTGTCTGTGGAATGTGGGAAGGTTTAGTGTAGTTAGTCTTGTCATTGTTTTCTCCTTTATAAGCAAGTTAACATATTTGGGCTCATGCCCTGTTAAAAATACCCAACCCTTGGCATATCCTTAACACTTTTATTTATCCCTCTTATACATCAAAGGGAGTAAATATCTGGTTTACTTGTTGTGTACAACGTACAAATGTTGTGCATTTAGACATATCTTTTAGCCTTCTAGCACCAATATATGTGCATGTAGATCGTACACCACCTAAAATTTCTGTTAATGTGTCTGTAACTTCACCTTTATATGGAATAGAAACAACCTTACCTTCTGCTCCTCTATAACCATCTTTTCGTGTTCCATGTGTAGCCATAGCCGCATCTGAACTCATTCCGTAAAATTGGACAAAACTCTGTTCGGCAAAATGTGGGACATAAGTTCCACTTTCTGCTTTGAATGCTCCTCCAGTAGCAGTATGCTTTGTTATAATATCACCGCCACCTTCTTTGTGTCCTGCTAACATTCCACCAAGCATTACAAAATGAGCTCCTGCTCCAAATGCTTTACTAACATCTCCAGGATATACACATCCTCCATCAGCAATCATATGTCCGCCTATACCATTAGCCGCATCAGCACATTCAATTATTCCTGAGAGTTGTGGTACTCCTACTCCGGTCATCAAACGTGTAGTACAAACACTACCTGGTCCAATACCACATTTTACAATATCTGCTCCACGTATAATAAGTTCTTCAACCATTTCTGCGGAAATAACGTTTCCTGCAATAATTGTTTTATCCGGGTAGGCATCACGTAACCTAGCAATAAATTCTGCATAGTTTTCATGATATGCATTGGCTACGTCTACTGTTATAAACTTAATGTCAGGATACATTTTTAATACTGCTTTCATTGTAGCATAATCCTTAGCATCAGGATCCCATATGACTCCAGTTCCTGTGCATACACTAAGATATTTCATCTTAACGCCTTCACTTTGTTCTTTCCAATCATCAAGTGAATAGTGTTTTCGCATGACGGTAATCATTTTGTGTTCTTGTAATACTTTAGCCATTTCAAATGTACCTACGCCGTCCATATTACTTGACATAATAGGAATACCAGTCCATTCATTTCCACTATTATGAAACTTAAATGTTCTTGTCAGATCAACATCTCGTCTACTTTCTAACTTACTTCTTTTGGGCTTGAATAGTACGTCTTTAAAATCCAGTTTTGTATCTTCTTCAATCCTCATCTTTTATCTCCTTTGGACCATAATTAAAAGAAATGCTTATCCTGTCTGTGTTAGATTGGTTACCTTCAACTTTGTGTTTTAGCCATCCTGGAAAAACATAAAGAGCTCCTGTTTTACAGGCATAGGTAGCCATCGTTGATGTAAAGTAAGTTGACTTTTCTACAACATCAGGAATGTGGTATTCTGCTCCGTCGTTCCTTTCAAACTGTATGTTGCCTTGCATTTTCTCTCCGTGTATATAATATACACCACTAAGGGTAGCACCTACATGATTATGCAAATGGTTGTAACTTCCAGGAGGATTTATGTTCAACCAAATATTCATAATACTTAAAGGTCCTAGACCAGTCTGCCTAGCACAATTATCAACCTCCATGTTCAGGTGTGATACCAATCTATCAATATTAGCTGACTGCCCTGGAAGTATATCTGAACTTTGGTATCCGCCGTAGTTACTTACTGTTCTACCTACATCGTTTTGTTTACGATCATATGCCCATGTTTTAAATTCTTGATTATCTACCACGTGTATAACACTAGACCATACTACACTCGGAAACCATAACTCTGTGTGCATAGCCATTACTAGTATCCACGATCTAATTTATCTTTGGCTTGTTTTTTAAGCCATCTTGCCCTGCCTGCGGCTTTTGCCTTTGCACGTTTTTCACTAGGTTTAACGTATGCTTGACGCTCACGTACTTCCTGTATAATTCCTGCTTCTTGTACTTTCTTTTTAAATTTTCTAAGTGCACCATTTACATCGTTATTTCTTACAATAACTTCAATTCCTCCGCTATGCGAAAAATCACGTTCTTTGTATTCTCGCCCCCTACGTTTGTTGTTGTTAAATCTCAAATTTACCTCCTGTTAGTTTATCTTTGATTTGATTTACTTCAAATATTCTATTTAAACTTATCTTATTATACAACATATTGTCACCGTTTGTCAACCAATAAGTATTATCATAACTAATTAAATAGCTCATAATACTTCTAGTTTCTACATCGAAATCGTCCAAATTAGCTATACATATATCTGACATTCTATGTACCTTAAGTAGCCAATCAGTATCTAGTGATCGTTCTTCGCTATTCTCGTAAACATATATGTTTACAGTTTCTTTTACTTCTTCTAAGATTGATTGGAGATCGCTTTTAATTTGATTATTTGGATGTATCAACAATATACTTTTTGACTTATTATAAAGGATGTCGGGTGCGGTAATTAAATTAATTTTGCTCATCGTTCTTTATTTTTTGCCAAATAGATTTGTCATTTTGTTCTTCGTTTTGTATATATGTGTTTGGTTCAATCACTTCAGTAAGATCAGGCTTTATTCTTCCGCCTTTAAACGTAGTTGTTGATTCTCTACTTTGGTTAGGTAACCTTTCTTTTTTTTTGAATCTAATGTTTCTGCTGGAAGATATGACTCCCAAGGAAAACTATCTATTTTTTTATCTAAGTACCATTGTTTATAAGTTGCAATATTTTCTCCTGGATTATCTAGTTTCCAGGCTTTTTTAGCTTCTTTCCAATCATCTAATAGTTCTAGTGCTTCAATGTCTTCCGCGGTTAATCTGTATTCTTCCGACGATGACTCTTTTTTTTCGAGTTGCTCTGGCTCCGCAGGTACAAGTTTAGGTTCTTGTTCTACATCTTTATCTTCGTATAGTTCTTGCCATTCCTCTGTTGTATCTGCTTCCTTTTTTTCAAAGTCAAATTCCAATTGATTAGGATCTTTTTCCTCTCCATATTCAAGAGCATTTTTATTCCAATCAGTTTTGTCAAACATATCTGAAGTAGGCGATCCACTAACCTTTTCCAATAGATCTTCAGTTTCAACTTCTTCCTGTTCTTCTGTATTCTTTTCGTTGTCAACAATTTTTTGTGCTCTAGCTTGTTCATACTTACGCCACTGATCATTAGGTGACTTTGGTTTCCTAAATTCTAATGTGTATTGGCTAGCAATTAAAAGAAGTACTGCAAGTGGATCAAAAACAAAAATAATTAAAATTATAACCCAACGTACTGCTTCTTCTAGTAAATCTCTGTTGACATCTTCTCCGTATATCAATTCTGCGATATACTTAATAGGTCCTACTTCTGCCTCTAGCTTTCTATATTCTGCTTCTAAGCTATATTTCTGTTCTGTAAGACTATCTATTTCAGCATTTGCATTTTTAATTTTTAGTAGCTCTGCTTCTATAAATTCTGTATTATTGTCTGGAGTTACACTTCCTATGTCTTGCCTAAGTTTATTAATTAGCTTGTTAGAATCTGCAATTTCTTTTTCAGCTATGTCTCGCAGTCTTTTAATTTCATTGTTAGCCGCGACTATTAATGGAGATTCTTTTGCTTCTAATGTTCGTATAGTCTGTAGTATACTATCTCTTTTTGCAACAAGACCTTCTCTATATGCTTCTACCTGCCCCGCAGTATTAGATCCATAATTACCATCTACTCTTGTGCCAACAATGCTTTGTAAACGTTTTATACTTTCAGTGTCACGCCTATTGAGTAAATTAGTTAAAGTAGCCAAGTCAGCATCTATGCTTTCTACTTGTGCTAGGTACGGCTCAACCTTTTTGTCTTTACGTAATAACTCTTGTTTTATAACTTCTTGTTGTTCAGCTACTAATGGCTTGATTCTTTCATAAGCAGTATCAATTCTTTTTTGTTCTCTATCAATTTGATCCTGTATAGTATCGTTTTGATTTGCTCCTGCATTTTCTGTTTTTGTAATCTTAGCTTCTGCTCTAACTATTATAGCATCATACCTGGCAAGGTCTTTTTCTATACGAGCAATCTGTTCAATGCTTTCATTACTAGCACTAGTTTGTTCTATATGTGCTTTGGATAGAAAACCAAAGATACCCATGCTAGTTATTACCATGAGAAGAACTACTGCTATACTTAAATATGTTTTAAGCCACCAGGCCGCTTGTTTCCAATACCTATGAAGCCAAACAGCCGTAACTAATTTGCCAACTTCTAACACACCGCCCATCACCATAATAGGTATTGCCGCGGCGGCAAAAATAGCAACCAAACCTGCTATTGAATAGTATATTGCAACTGCACTAATGCATAATGCAGTTATTAGTGTTAATATCGCTAAGAACATACAATATTTACCTGAATCATGACCTGGAGATAAATGTCCATTTATCATTTACCGGACTATAACAAGCTCTGTCGGAAAAATCTTTACTCTTTCCACCATATCTTAAATTAGTAAACAATACATGACAAATTTTATTTCCTTGTGGATATCTTGCAACAAGTTTTACAACACCACTTGCACTAGTATCAGGACTTACCCATGTACAAGTTTGTCCAGGATCTGTCTCTTCCAAGGCAAAAAAGATACATCTTTGATGTCTTTCTCTATCTTCCCTTGGAATAGTGTAAGCACTAGCATTACCCCAATTATATATTGTACCATATATACTTGTTCCTGTGTTGGTTCTGTCTGCGGTTGTGTATTCTCCGTAGTAAGGACTACTACTACAACCAACTAGACTAATAAGAATACCGAGCGTCGACAGCTTCCCAATTAACGTTGCCGTCTTTTGTCGGAAATGCACAAAGAAATCCTTTAACATTTGCTTCCCTTCCTTTAATCATTACAAGTTTTTCATAAGGACGGCATTCTTTTGCCATCCCGGTTTGTTTAACAAAATGATTTACTCTTGGCTTATCTGTACAGTCAATTGTCTTTTTACTGTTTACAGTTGAACCATTTTCTATTTCAATTTTTTCGTCAGTATAACAGTACTGAGGTTCTACAGCCGCGGTGTTTATTCCGGAACTTGCACAACCTCCAAGTACACTAATTGTTATTAGACAGAGCAAGTACTTTATCATCTCGAGCCTCTGAAATTAGTCTATCAAAAACGTCTAATGGCATTTTGATACGTACATACGTATGAACTCTGCCTGTATTGCTTAGTTCATATGCATATCGTTTCACTTCTAAATGCTCTCTTATTACAGTATCTTTAACAGAATGTTCAACTCTTGTTCTAGTTGTTCTAACATCATTCTTGATATCAACAACTGTCGAAGCATTAACAGTTCCGTTAATACGTTCTGCAAAACCTTTTACGGCGAATGCATAAGCCTGAGACTCACTTGCCTGTTCAAACTTACTTTCACCCATGCCACAAGCATAAGCATAATCAGTCTTCCAAAACAACCAACCTTCTTTGCCGATTTGTTCACAATCCATGTACCATTTAGGATTAGCCTTAGTTTCACGGACTTCTATTTCTTTCATTGTACTACAAGCACTCATCATAGCAAGTGTTGTTACAAGTACGCCAGTTTTAAAAATGCCTTTCACGGTTACCTCCATATTAAAAGCCTATTCATAATATATACATAATACTATACAATTAAATGAAAGTCAACCTATTTTGGATAACCTAGTTGTCCAAAAGTAATGATATCTGATTTATTTTACTTTGAATAAGGTCAACGTAGTTTGGATTTGTGCTCCAAGGACCTAGGTGTTCAACTTGTTTGTTAATGTCAATGACACCTTGATACTGTTGTTCTTTTCGTTCTTGTCTGAAACCTTCATAAACTTTTAGTGTATTTAAAATCCTTACTGCTTCTTTAACAGACTGGCATTTTGTAATGAAAGTTTTTACACCCCATTCTGCATTAGGATTTTCTTTTGGCTTCATTTGTGCTTGACCTTTATCCCATGTTCTAATACCAAACAAATTATTTCCTTTTATTGCAAACCTACTTGTTCCGTATCCTGATTCTACTACTGCCATTGCTATAATAATTTTCCTATCAATCCTCTCTAACGGAGGTGTGAATAAATTTACAAATGACATGCATTTATTAACTGACAAAATAAAAGATTCCCTGTCGCTATAAATCATTTCTGGTTCAAAGAATCCGTACCCTTCCCATTCTTTTTGAACTTGTGCAACAGAATCATTTTTTATTTGTTGCATCAGATGTTTGTTAGGATTTATTGTGCCATAATGGTACGAGGCGACACTAAATGCCGCCAGTAGAACCACTGTTATTATTTTAGATATTATTGCCATCGGTAGAAAATATGTGTTCCTATTCTACCAACCAAATTTAGTTGAGGTGCCCACTTTGGGCTAACGTAGGTCGCATGATAGTGTGTAGCTTTCTCAGTCATACCTCTGAATCTGTATTCTCTTGATATCCGATAAGCAATTTCTTGGCATTTACGCCATGAATCGCTATCTTTAATTTTGTCAGACTTTCCGTCGCAATACCATGAAAATTGACACTTGTGTCTAACAGGATGAAAGATTCTTTGATCAGCAGGAAGGTCTTTATGTTGTTTTGTTTTCCAAGATTCTCTCATTACTCCTTCATACACTACTTCACATATAGTGTTAGGAAATCTAGAGTCTTGTACTCTGTTCAGAACTACATCTGCAACCGCATACTGTCCAGCTACTGGTTCTGACTTAGCTTCAAAGTAAATATTCTTAGCCAAGCAGTATAGCTCAGGATGCGAAGTATTAGTATATAGTTCGCCTTCTACTGCATCCGTAATAAATGTAACAGCCTGGGCATGTGACATTGGTACAGATAAAAAAATAAAACACACAGTAGAGACGAATATCATCGTCAACCTCATATAGTATTTACAAGCCATAATCGAATATTTAAATGCTAACATTAGTTTCTCCTCATTGTTGCTATTTCTGTCGCCTGTTTTGAACCAGTCTTGTCGTCGTCATCAGCAAACACAGGAACCATGTTAGACTTGTGCATAGTTGCAATACCAACAAGTCTACGTTCTCCTGTATATTGTAAACTTTCTTTCTTTGTGCAAGGTGCAAAAGAATGATGCGAATTAAGACTAGGTGCTTCCTTTTCTGGTCTTTGCCAGACATTTCCGCCTTCATGAACCCAATCGGCTTTAGGCGCCGCCTTTGCTCTAGGCTTGTGTTCGCCGTGACAATAAGCAATAAATTGTTCGAGATCCATTTGTAGATTATGAGAACCTATACGTCTCATATCTTTGTTATGTATCTTTAGTTGTTCTTGGAATTTTGCAATTTTTTGCAGGGTGAGTTTTTTCTTCTTGGGCTTCTTGGTGTTAAGTGTAGTGAGCCCTCTTTGTAAATGCATGGTCATCTATGTGCTACTCCTAATTTCTAATTATATAATTAGTGTAGCACATAGTGATACCTATGTCAACTTAATTGGTAAATTAAGCTACAACTCTTCGTCTTGGAATTGAGTAGGTTACTGTAGGTCTTCCTACTTTATTACTGTCCATTGAGCTTACTTTTACGTTAAAGCCAGCTTCTCTTAGCTCAGTAAGTCTTGCACCAGGTGATGCAATTTTTAGCTTCTTTTTAAGATCACCAGTGGTAAAAGTTTTACCTGTACCCCAGTAATTTTGTAAGATTTTTTGGTTCTGGGTACCTGCATTAAAAAACTTAGTACCTACAACTTTAGTTTTACTTTTTATCATTATCATATTACTCCTTTGTTATAATATTTGTATACTATACAACACAAAGTAATAAAAGTCAACCTATTTTGGTAAACTTTATTGCGAAAAGTCTAAAGTTGGTATTTCACGTGTGAAAGGTTCAATATCTTCTTGTGCAATACACATTAAAGAAAAGTCCAAATCCATTGTGCTAATGTAGATTTCGTGATTTTCACACTCTTCTCTGGTGTCAAAGTGTCTATCTGTAATTACATTAAAGTTTAATTCGCTGAAAAAACTTAAAAAAGATAATACTAATACAAATTTCATAATAACTTAATATACTATAAAATTTATAAGAAGTCAACCGGTTTTGGTTAATATCTTCTTCTTCGGTTATCTTTATCTTTTTTGGCCTTTTCTATAGCTTTTAGCCTGTCAGCAACAATATGACGTTCTAAGTTACGCCCAGCCCAAAGTCCTAAGCAATATATGAATATGATTAGCCCACAAACAAAAAATAATGCAGTTGTTGGATCATGAATCGGAACTAGGTCGTGCATTGTCTTGTGTCTCTTTTGCCCTTGTAAATTTTATATCGCAATACCCGCATGTTACATATCCTTCGTCTGGTACACTATAATATACTTTAGGGTGATCCATATCTTCGCCCATACACCACACCCGATCTTTATCTACATAAATTATTGTCTCTGGAGGAGAAGTCACTTATCAGAATCCAGATAGTTCCTCATCATGTTGCCTAAACCTTTTTTAAGTCTACCAAAGTACCCAGGCTTATCCTCTGGCTCTGCTTTAGGTTCAATTGCTTTCTTTACTGCTTTGTCAATAGCAGTCTTGTCTACCGTAGGTTCTTTCTTTGAAGGTTCTAACTCTGCTGGTCTTTTAAGAGGAGGTTTAGTAACCAGCTTATCTCGCATAGGAACACCATCACCATATAGGCTTTTAGCTTTTCCGTAATGTTTATAATTCCAAGCCTTTCCAAAGTCTTCTAATGTGGCTGTTTCTCTACCGTCTTTTTTTGCAATTCTATCTCCAAATTTCATCTTTAGTAAGATAGTTTCTAACATTAATTTTGTAAGTTTTTCTATACTGGTTACATCATCCCAATCAGCAAAGTTAAAAGTGCCTCCCTTTACATCGCCGTACGTTTTAGGTTCAACCTGTCCTGGGCCAATACCACTATCAAGATTTCCGTTTACATCATGATAACTTGCATAAGCACTAGTCCATGCATTGATAGGATTTTCAATTGCTTTCACAACATCAATACAACCTCTAGGTGCACTTACTCCACTAGATGCTATAGAACTTTCAACACGAGAGTTTATATAGTTGTCATTAAATTTACTTGAATTTTCCATAAACCCTTTCATGGTCGATACATCAAGAACACCTGATGTCGGAAGACCACATTCTTTTTGCATCATTCCTACAAATGTATAAAATCTTATAGCAGTTCCGCCTCTGTTCATTATGTTAGGATTGATGTATGCCATTCCTTGGCTAATACACCATTCCCTAAATTTGGCTCTTGCAGATCTGTGTAGGCCTCCAGGATCGTTTTTAAACTGTCCTTTTGAACCTGACCTTTGGGCAGTAGGTGTTTTTTTAAGAATACTAATAATCTGCTGGCCAAGTGCCACAGTCTTATCTTCTTTCTCTAAAATTATTTCTTGAACTAGCATATTAATATTTAGTCGTATATGAATGGGTCTTGTTTTTTAAGTTCCCTCTTACGTTTCCGGTAACGTAACTCTTGTTTTATATATGTATACGGCCAAAGTATGATTTCAATTATTCTGGCAAGCATATTTCAACTCCATAATTTGCACTCCATCTAAGTGCATCCTCTTTCGTATTTACTAAAGGTTCGCCTTTGATATTTAAACTAGTGTTAAGTAACATAGGACATCCTGTTGTTTCATACCAACGTTCTAACAGTTGTCTGAATCCGCTATTATCATCTCTAGATACTGTTTGAACTCTGCTCGTGTTATCGTAGTGTGTGATGGCAGGAAACGTATCAGGGTCTCTACACGTTGCTGTATATTGCATGTACGGGCCAGTGATGCCTGCAAAATAGTCTTTTGTATGTTCTTCAAGTATTGCTGGTGCAAAAGGTCTGAATGCTTCTCTTCTTTTAAGTTTGTTAACTCTGTCTTTAACATTCTTTCCTCTTGGATCGGCCAGTATACTTCTGTTGCCCAAAGCCCTAGGCCCAAACTCAGCCCTACCACTAGCAACGGCAGTAATATGATTTTTTTGTAATTCTTGTAAAATTTTTTCAACAGGGTAATTTCCATTTATGTTATGTCCTAAATATGGACCAGGCCAATCTATATGTCTTTGCCATTTTGCCAAAACACATCCTATGGCACTTCCAGCATCTCCTGGGTTTGGCATGATCCAAACATTTTTAAATCTTTTGTGTGCTAACGGATTAGCCACACAGTTTAAAATACAACCTCCCATTAATACTAAGTTTTCTTTTTTTGTAGTATTAGCAGTATAATCTATTAAACTTGCAAAAATTTCTTCGTATATCTGTTGTACAGCCGCGGCAATATCTGCAAAGTCCTTGTCACTATTTAAGTCGGGTGCCCAATCTTTGCATCCTCTGTGGCAATCTCTTGAAAACATTACATATGGATCATCAGCAGATGGCATTTTAGCGATGAAGTCATCAATAATTCTTTGATATAATCTATCGGGATCTCCTATAGCCGCCATGCCCATTAACACATATTCATGTTCTTGTGGAATTAATCCTATACGTTGGGTCATGGCACTATACCACATACCAACACTATCAGGATAACGTTGGCTTCTTACCTTTTTCAATGTAGGACCTTCACCCTTCCATATACTAAGAGTCTCCCATTCTCCTATACTATCGATACACAATACAGCCGCATCAGTATATGGACTGGTGTAGTATCCAGCAGAAGCATGACTAAGATGATGTCCAGTACTGATGCTTCTTGGAGCTTCTTTGTAAAACTTTCTCATATGTTGGGTGGGAGATTCTTTTTTTAGAAGATGATATTGCCCTGCAAATAGTTGTCTTGTCTTTTTTAACAAAGGTTTTTCGTAGAAGTAAACCTTGTTTGGTACGCCAAATTCTAATATAGCATCAGAAAGTAACCAGTGATTTAGGTTTTTATCGTTTTTAATACGACTGTAACGTTCTGCATGAGAAGCAAATTTTAATTCATTATTTACGAATACTGCTAAACTAGCATCATGTGACAGTCCACTCCAGCCCCATGTAATCATATTAATATTTAGTTTGGAAAAAATGGCCCGTTCTGTTGCCCGGTGGAACCATACCGCGAAGCTCACCGGTTATTAAGCGGCAATAAGTTCACGATCCATAGAAAGATCTAAAGAAGTGAACGCTCCAGGTGCAAAATTATCGTTTGCATTTGTAGTGTTTGTTCGCGTTAACCGAGCTTACATCCGGACAACTCCACGTTTCTATTAACTGCCTGTCGATCCTATTTCAGCCCCATCATAAGCACACTCTCATTCTCAGTGTGTTTATGGTGGAGCTGTCGGGTACCGCCCCCGAGTCCAGTCCAACTTTCGAATTGCTTCAACGTTGCAATACGTATTTATTACATATTATTTTTCTTTTCTTGGACTTCCTTACGTCTTTCTTTTGTAAGTTTACCAAGATCTCCCAATGCTTTTCTAGCACGGGCCGCCGCCGCTTTAACACCTTTATCTTCAAATGTTTGTGATTCAGCAACGTAATTATTAAACGCCTGCACGATCTGTTCGTGTGTACTCATAATTGTCTCCTTTTGTATTGTAATTAGTAGGTTTATTTAGGTTAACTACCATATCCTGACCCATTGTAGCCAGTATCTTCGATATAACTTAGAAAGTCTTCAAATCCACCTACATTTTTGCCATGTACCTTTATTTGTGGGAAAGTCCTTGCTCCAGGAAACTTTTCCAACACTATTTCTCTTGTGAAGTCTTGATCAAGTTGATAATACTTGTATGCAAACTGTCGCATTTCACAATATTTTTTCGCGGCTGTACAACTTGCACAGAGTGTCTTGCCGTATATTTCAATCATAAACTAAATCCTTTCAGTGCATCCTTGTCAACGTCTTGTTTAATGCCACCAACGATATAAGATTCAACTTCTGTTTCTTGCGGTGCAACTTGTAATCCAGAACTACTTAACCAATGTTGTGTCCAAGGTAAAGGATTTGTGTTTACTGGTTGCTCAAAGATTGGTTTATAACCTAATGCTTTTAATCTTCTGTTTGCAATATATTCTACATATTGGTGAAGCAGTTCAGCATTTAGTCCTATCATAGATCCGTCTTTAAACAAATACTCTGCCCAATCTTTTTCTTCTGCAACACATTCACGCCATAGGTTATATACATCTTCTTCACATTCTTTGGCGACTGTTGCCATAACAGGATCATCTTTTGCGTTCGCCCAAAGTTTTAAAATGTGTGTGCTAAGTGCTAGGTGTTGAGCTTCGTCTCTTGCAATTAAAGAAATAATTTTAGCTGATCCTTCCATTAACTTTAATTCTCCAAACCCAAATGTACATGCAAAACTTACATAGAAACGTAGTCCTTCTAATATGTTTACAGTCATCATAGCCAAGTAAAGTTTCTTTTTGACTTCTTTCATTGAGCCTTCTTTTAAATGGATCAGTGCATCAGCGGCTTCTGTAAATTCATCGTAATGTTTAGTAACACTCATTGCACGAGCAATAATCTTCTCATCGTCTAAAATTGTATCAAATACTTCACTTGGATCAGGATATATATTTTTCATAATATGTGTATATGATCTACTATGAATAGTTTCAAAGAAATCCCAAGTTACTACACATCCTTCTAGTTCTGGTAAAGAAACATGTGGAAGAAAAGCTAAACATGGACCCCTGCCTTGAACACTATCAAGAAGTGTTTGGTATTTTAAATTTGCAGTAAAGATATGTTTTTGTTCAGGACGAAAGTTTTGATAGTCAGCACGATCTTTTTGTAAACTAACTTCTTCTGGTCTCCAAAAATAACCTAACATTGTTTGATTAAGTTTATCAAACACAGGAAATTTAAATTGATCGTACCTTTGTGTATTCTGATCTGCTCCAAAAAACATATTCTGCTTTGTGAAGTCTACCTTGTCTCTATTGAAAACTGTTTTCGCCATCCGGTATTCCTTTATATCTTTATCTTGTTATGTTAACACGAATCAAATAGCCTGTCAACCTAAATTGCACAGGCTTCGCAATATTCATCGTATTCCTCATCAGATCCTTTGAACTCTGATCTTTCTAAGGGTTCTTGTGTATTTTCTTCTACTTCGCTAGGGTCAGTCTTAAAATCATAAGTATTTTGATAATAGCTTGTTTTCCAACCTAGCTTATATGTAGTTAGCAAATCTTTCATCATTACACTCATAGGAACTTCATTGTCCTCATACTGAGTAGGATTGTAACTCCAGTTTCCTGATATTGCTTGATCAAAGAACTTCTGCATCACTGCAACTACATTGATATATCCCTCGTTACTTGTCATTTCCCATAACAAAGTATAATCGTTCTTTAATGAATAATACTGTGGAACAATCTGCTTAAGAGGCCCTTTTTTGCTCTTTTTAATGGACAAGTATCCTCTAGGTGGTTCAATTCCGTTTGTGGCATTCGACACAACGGAACTGCTCTCTGAAGGCATCTGTGCGGACAATGTGCTGTGCCGTAAACCGTGTAACTGTATGTCCTTGCGAAGAGTATCCCAATCATATTTTAATTTATTCGGAACAATGTCGTCCAAATCCTTCTTGTAAGTGTCTATAGGTAAAGTTCCCTCACTGTATTTAGTGCGGTTAAAATATTCACATGGACCTCGTTCTTCTGCTAACTTGTTTGATGCTTTAAGAAGATAATATTGGAATGCTTCTGTTAAGTCATGTACAAGTTTCCAAGCACTTTTATGTGAATATGAAACTTTATTCTTAGCCAAATAATGTGCTAATCCTATATATCCAATACCTAAACTTCTTCTTGCTTTAGTGGAAATTTCTGCGGCTTTAATAGGATATTTTTGATAATCAATAATCTCTTCTAATGCTCTAACAGCTAGTTCACATAATTCTTCTAAGTCATTTAAATCTTTTATAATGCCAACATTAATAGCTGATAAAATACACAAAGCAATTTCACCTTCCTCGTCATCGATATGATTAAGTGGCTTAGTAGGCAATGTAATCTCTTGGCATAAATTACTCATATAAACAGTATCCTTAAAAGAACTGTGTGTATTGCAATGATCTACATTCATAATATAGATACGTCCTGTTTCAGCACGTTCTTTTATTAATGCACTAAACAGTTCCATAGCGGGAATAGAACGTTTTTTGATTGAAGTGGCCCTTTCATATTTTTCATACAAAGTCTGGAATTCAACAGAGTCTCCAAAGTATGCTTCATACAAGCCTGGTACATCGTGTGGCGAGAATAAAGTTATGTCGCCTCCAGATAATAACCTTTCGTACATTGTTTTATTCAACTGTATACTATAATCTAATTTTCTTACTCTGTTATCTTCTGTGCCTTTGTTATTTTTTAAAACAAGAATATCTTCAATTTCCTGATGCCAAAATGGAAAGTGTACAGTTGCACTTCCACCACGTACACCATTTTGTGTACAACATCTTACTGTTGCTTCGAACTTTTTTAGGAAGGGAACAATGCCTGTATGTGCTACTTCTCCTCCTCTTATCTTAGAGTTGACTCCTCTTAGTCTGCCTGAGTTAATTCCTATACCTGCTCTTTGTGCTGTGTATCTTCCGATCGACATGTCCGACGCGAAGATTGAGTCAAGAGTGTCGTCGCTATCAACAAGGACACAAGAGGCAAACTGCCTAACAGGAGTACGCACCCCAGCCATGACTGGCGTGGGTATGTTGAGTTTAAAAAGCGAGGTCGCATCGTAATATCTCCTTACATAATATAATCTATCCTCTTTTGGATAGTTGGCAAATAATGTTGCCGCTATCATCATATACATAAATTGTGGAGTTTCAAAAAGATCTCCTGAACTTCTATCTTGGCACAGGTATTTGTCTACTACCTGTCGCAATCCTGCATATGTAAAATTTTCATCTCTTCTGTGTTTAATATAGCTATCCAGTGTTGCAAGTTCTTCAGCACTATATTTTTCAAGTATCTCTGGATCGTATACTCCACGTTCTATATTTAGATCAATTATTTCTTTTAAGGGAATAGTTTTGTATTCTCCAAATATATCTTTGTATGTTCCGTATAATAATAATCTTGCCGCGGCATATTGGTAGTTTGGGTTTTCTAATGATATAAGATCATTAGCACTTCTAATTAAAATTTCTTGTATTTCGCTACTGCTCATTTCATCGTAAAACTGAATATTAGCGTTCATTTCTATTTGACTTGCACTTACTCCTGCTAATCCTTCGCAGGCAAACATTACTACCTTGTGCATTTTGTCTATATTCAGAGCTTCTTTTGTACCGTCACGTTTGACGATAAGTGTTCCATTTGTCATTCTTTTACCTCATTGTTCTGTATTTATTGTAGTCGCGGCATCGGGTACATTTGTTGTGAGTAAATATTTTTGGGGAGTTCATATTTGCTTATAACCTTTCCGTCTTCATACCCGATAATGGAGTCGTTGTCTACTAGGATATAGTAGTGTGTTGAACTGTTTATATTGTCTTTTGCTATATGTATCTCAAAACTGGACCTAGAAAAACGTTCAGTTAACTGTAAAGTATAACACATACCTAGCACAATGCAGAACGAACAGTATTGGTTTTCATTTATTAACTCCCATGGACCAGGCCACACTTTTTGATTCCAAGGATCAGTATTAATACTAACTCTTGGGGCTTTATCATAGTATGCCAAAACATCTAAAAAAGGAGTATCGGAGGACTCTAAAGTTAATCTAAACTTAGCCCAATGCGATAATCTATCTTCAAACCTACCCAAGTAAAACATTAAGCAATGTTAGACTTTACTACCTTCACTGTGAATCTTATTGTTGTTGTGTCGTTGCTTGGCATATTACTTATTACTGTAACACCAATTGAGTCATTTGTCAAGTC
>MDSV01236347.1_pt1 | contig 36173 bp, 28 predicted proteins | sample 810851 | NCBI WGS metagenome assembly MDSV01 (sample SAMN05326640, study PRJNA326480) | marine metagenome | isolation source: seawater | place: Atlantic Ocean: North East | collected 2012 | reverse complement strand
CGGCGCCTTCTTTCGCTCCTGACATTTCTTTGTCTCCAAGTCGGGCGACCCGCCATCCCATGATAAAGCAGACGCATGTAAGTAACAATTACAACTCTTTAACTTCAGAGTTACCAGCGACACCTTTGACCTTGCCAATTAAGTTACCTGCCATGCCTGGCGGGCACTCAATAATACAAGCCCAGTCGCCGTTTGAGAGCCACTCTTCTTTATCCAAATATTGTCTTAAGAATTTACCACAAGCGCCGTAACCTGCGCTTGGAATCCGGAATGCTACCCTAACTGGTTCAAATGACAATGGAATCAATGGTTTTAGAACATCAATCGCATCTTTCACTTGTAATTCTAATTTCTTAAACGGATCAACAGAGAATCTACTTTCCTCAAGTGCCAATTCAATCCGAGTTTTCGGGTGAGGTGTTTTTGCTTTGGGGTCGACTGCAGTAGAATGAATTTCTTGGATAATCATTTGCCGTTTCTGCTCGACTAAATCCTTTCTTTGATTCGTAGTAAGTTGAATACTACCTTTCTCGATAATCATAACTGCTATTTCGCTAATCTCTTGGGTACCGAATGTGGCTTCAATAGCTTCTCCAGTAGGCCTATCTCCGCCTCTTGCATCGTGCCAGACCTCATCTGTTGCTAGAAAATCATCAATATTGACACTAGAAGGATCTGACTTGAAACTCTCTACCAAGTCAGGGTCAACTAGTATTTCGTAACGCTTGCCGCCATACTCCCATCGTGCCAAGACTGCTGAGTCTAGGCTGACCATGTTAGTTTTCACTCCTCAAGTGGCTTGAGACGGTCAATTTGTTTGTTTACTTCGCCTCTGTCTAGAACTCTGTAGCCTTCTGAGTCAACGACCGAAACTTCAACAGCATCTCTGTTCAATTCCTGGTCGTTAGCATTCCTAAGTGCCTCTAGACCAAGTTTCATTGCAGCGTTAAGTGTCAAGTTTTCTTTCCAGTTCTTCTCGAAATAATCGATAACTGTATTTCTTCCACTTCCAATAGCACCTGCATGGTATGACTGGTATGCGCCAGATGGATCTGTTTCGAATAGATGGATTCCATTTTCATCTACTCCTCCAATCAATAATGCAGTTCCGAATGGTCTAGAACCACCGTACTGAGTAAAGGATTGCTTGAAGTCACAAATTTTCTTTGTTAGAATGTCTACAGGAACAGACGCAGCGTATGTGATTCTGTTAACTTGAGCTTCAACACGTGCACGAGCAACAAGTTGCCTAGCATCTGCAACCAGTCCGCTTGTTGCAATACCTACGTGGTCGTCAATTTTGAACATCTTTTCGATAGATTCAGGGATTATTAGGCGACTAGCAATACGCTTGTCACATACCAAAACCACACCATCTCTGAACTTCAGTCCAGCCGTTGTAGTTCCCCTCTTTACGCTCTCTCTCGCATATTCTACCTGAAACAATCGTCCATCTGGGCTGAATGTTGTAATGCCATGGTCATATCCTCTTCCGCTCGGCTGCAAAGTGTCCACCTCTAGTGGCTGTCCGGGTCGGGGTCTTATCAACCTTGGCGGGATGCGAGTTATGTGAAGGTGGCTGTACTCTCAAGTGGTGGCAAGGATAGTAGCGCCGCAATATGGTGGACTCAATGCAAGGGTTGGGACATTACACATCTTGTTACTATGATTGTTGAAGGTGATGATTCATGGATGTTTCAAATTCCGGGGACGTCATTGGTTCAGAGGCAAGCCAAATTATGCGATTATGATTGGTTACCTGTTACTACTCGAGGAGTTCAGGAAGAAGAAATCTCAGATCTTGAAAATGCTCTTTCCCAAATTGAAGTCGACGGAATCGTATCTGGTGCAATTAGGTCTGACTACCAGAAAACTAGACTTGAGAGAATGTGCGAAAGACTAGGGATTAAATCATTCACGCCATTGTGGCACCAATCTAGTGAGTCGCATATGGACGGCTTAGTCAATCACGGATTCCAGGTAATGATTACTGGAGTCTCTTCTGAAGGTTTGACAGATGAATGGCTAGGTCATATATTGACTCCGGAATCATTGCGACGAATGAAGTCTCTTGCTGCGAAATATAGATTTAATGTTGATGGCGAAGGTGGTGAATATGAGACTTTAGTAGTGGCTGGACCGCACATGAAAGGCTCCTTGGATTTGGTTTACAAAATCGAATGGGATGGTGTAAGAGGACACCTAATTTTCGAATAAACCTGCAAAAAACTGCATTACTCATCACTCGGAATGTTCATGTCCTATCCTCAAAGGGAGTACAATATGGCATTCTGCCCACTAGACTATCGATATGGCTGTCAAGAATTCAAAGAGATCTGGTCCGAACTAGGTAGGCACCAGCGTCAATTGGAGGTTGAAAGAGCTCTTGTGTGGGCACACAAAGAGATGGGAAAAGTCTCGCAAGAAGACTACGCAAAGGTCGCTGAAATTGCAGTACCTAGTGTTGTTACCAAAGAGAGAGTTTCTGAAATCGAAGCAGAAACAAGACACGATATTATGGCTCTAACCAAAGCTATGGCTGAAGCGGCAGGAGAAGCGGGGTGGTGTATTCACTTGGGTGCTACATCAAATGATATTGTAGATACAGCCGTTGGCCTTCAGCTCAGAGATTCAATTATTCTACTTCGAAAACAGTTGTGTAATCTGATTGAAGTGACAGCAAATTTATCCGAAAAGGAACGTGATACTGTAATGCTTGGAAGAACTCACGGTCAAGCAGCAGTTCCTATCACATTCGGTCTAAAAACAGCGGTTTGGCTAGATGAGATGAGAAGACAATTGATTCGTTTGGATGAAGCAACTCCACGTATTGCTGTTGGGAAATTTTTGGGCGCTGTTGGAACTGGTGCAGCACAAGGTGATGGTGCAAGAGAATTACAGAGATTGATTCTAACACATCTTGGGCTACAGGTTCCTCTTGCAACAACACAAGTTGTTGGCAGAGACCGATATGTCGAGTATGTATCATGGCTTGCAAATGTAGCTTGTACATGTGAGAAAGTTTTGCAGGAAATACGTAATCTTCAACGTTCTGAGATTGCTGAAGCCGGCGAAGGATTCGATGTTAAGAAACAAGTTGGATCATCTACAATGGCGCACAAGAAAAATCCGATTAAATCCGAAAATGCATCAGGGTTAGCAAGGATAGTACGCTCTTTCATTATTCCAACTTATGAAAATGCTTTACTATGGCACGAAAGAGATTTGGCAAATTCTAGCAGTGAACGTTTCACCCTATCTCATGGCTCAGCACTTTGTGAAGATGTGATTGCCAAAACTGCGAATGTGTTGACCAATCTATGGGTTGACCGGGATAGAATGTTAGCCAATATCGCTAGTCAGAAAGGATTGGTAATGGCTGAGAAAGTTATGATTGAATTAGTAGGTCATGGAATTGGCCGGGATGAGTCACACGAAATCCTACGTTCAGCATCATTCGAAGCAATTGCTAACGGCGAGGAATTAATCGATGTCTGTGCTAGAACTCCGGCTGTTGCAGCAGCATTCTCTATCGAAGAACTAGAAGCAATGTTTGACCCAGCTAACCATATTGGTGTCTCTGGGGAAATTGTTGATGAAGCAGTTGAATTAGCAAGAAACGCAATTCAATGAAATTCTGATTGTTCCCTCTGCATCATCGATGTTCTTACCAAGACCATTGCTATGAATGCAGATATTGTGAATGCAATTCCTACCATTTTGGACATACTGTACCAAAGAACGATAACTCCTCCAAGAGAAAGATAAGCAAATACTTGGCACAACGCAGAAGCAAAGTTTAGTCGTTTCAACATATCCTCTGTAAGATTGCCATTGTGTTCAAGCAAGAATGTGTAGATTAAGAAATATATTCCTTGAAATGGAATTGTTGCAGCAATTATTGTTAGTGCGATCTCTCTTACTAGTTTCGGGTTTGTCTCTTGCTCAATACCCTGGAACAGCAATACAGCGGTATTGGTACCCAATAATGCAGCCATTATTGTCCATCGCTTATCTTGGGATGAAGTTCGACTCTCAACATTGACCGAACCTTCGCTCATGAAAAGCGTGCCAACTGTAAAGGGTTTGTATGTTGCCCTTATGAAAATTCAAAAATGTCGAAATTAAGAGGTTACCAGAGGTATCGGAATGCCAGAATTATGCCACCTGTTATGCTAGCAACTATCATCAGAATCACAATCATAGCATTTGGACCGTATTCATTAGTGTCATCCAATGCAGTACCGATCAGCCCATCACGTGCGATTGCCTTTGAGAAACTACCAGCCTCTTCGAACTTAGGAAGCGGTCTTCGAGGTATCCTCTCGCCCTTGCGTAATTCTCCTGCCATATTCGAGGTGAAGAGTAATTGGGTCATATGGCTTGTCATTGCTAGAATGTTGGGAAAGCAATATCTTCTATGGTTGGGTAGAATGGAATATGCAAGAGCCAACTGTTGCTGATATGTCGATTGCAGATGAGCATATTGTGGTTGAAATGAAGACCCGAATAAGCGAAGTCTGCAAAGAACTTGCAGTAAACCCCGATCACGCAATTTTGGTAAAGAAGGGTAGTGAAATTCTCGGTGTCGTGACTGCTCGAAGTATATTTCAGAAAATGTCTGAAGGTGTAAATGCAACTAAAGTTAAAGTGAGCAAGATTATGAGGACAAATATATTATCAATTCCAGCGGATACCCCTCTTTCATTAGGCCTGGATTTAATGAGCAAAGAAAATCCAGATGCAATTATTGTTACTGGTGATGAAGGTGAATTTGTAGGTTATTTCTCTACCAGTGATTACCGTGATGCAACTCGTAGATTAGAAGCTCATCAGAAGATGGCCTCACGACTAAAGCGCTCACGCAAAGTTATCACTGAAAAGGCTGAGGAAAAGGATAGCAATGTAGACTTGCTAGATCTCTTGCTTGGTGATGTCGAAGAAGAGGAAGAAGAAGTCGATTCTCTATCGACATTAAGTTTTGAATGAGTTGAGATTATGGGTCTTTGGGAAGCGCCTTTGGACGACTCTTCCATTCATCTTGCTGTTGAGGGTTCTTGTGGAGGTACCTCAATGGGTATTCAATTAGCTCGACAAGCAATATCTGGTGGAGGTAGAGTTCTTTGGGCATCACCTGAATTACCTGACGGGACTCGTTTTTCTCAGATATTTGCTGGTATGGATTTAACAGCATCATCTCGTTTCCATGCCATGAATTTAGTAGGTAATTTCGACCAAGCACTAGAGTCATTATTGCATACTGCAAATGTACTACCTGGTGTCAATTTGGTAGTTTTAGATGACTATTGTCCTGACAGTGGCCAGATTCCGTCAGACATTATTTCTGGAGTGAATAAAATGATTTCAGATAGTAAATGGACTACTTTGTTGATATCTAAAGGAGGGGTTTCAATGGATGATAGTCCTTTGATTGCTCGTGCCAGGAACAAAATAAATTCCGACAAAGTATGGCTTCTAACACGACCTAATTCGGATTCAAAGAGAATACTCTGGTTAGATGACGGTTCTATCTCTCTGCGATTGGCAGAAGAGGGTTTCATCAATTGATCATTCGTTTTCTTCTTCACCGAGAAGCTTTGCCATCTCGTCCAAAGCATCCTCGTCGGGTTCATCGAATTGTTCTGGGTTCTTAGCAGAACCTTCCATCATGTCATCTCCAGCAACAGCAGGCTCAGAGTCTGCTTTTGCACGCGCCATGTTTGCACGACCTTGATTTGTAATGTACCAAATCATTGCCAGCAAGGTAAGTCCGAGCACAATGTAAGTGATTTCAGTAGAGTTGACCATGATGTTGGCAATAGGTATTGGCTATCAACATTTAGGACATTATGTCATACTCTTTGCTAAATGTCGCCTTTTATCCACTGGTGGTTGAACCCATCCACTTATCGGTGGAGTTCTATCACTTTTAATCCAAGGTTCTTGAATTCTAGTTTTACATTTGGGGCATCGAACTCCTTGGCCCCTACCCATCGATTTCATACGAGTGCCACATTCGCAAACGGGTCTTTCTAGGGTTTGAGAACTAGTAACTCTAATCGCCTCAAGATGGATATTTCCTTCGAATTCTAAGCCGATATATTCGAATGAATCACCTTTTTTTAGCCATTGTGCTAACTTGTTAATGTCTCCAGATTCAGAAAATGCGAGAATATTATTATTCAAAATTACGTGACCACCATTGAGTATTTCTTTTGATTGGACAGTAGTTTCATGACTTGCCTCAATATGATCTCCTGATGCTTGATTAGTTCTAAAAATTCTGAAACCTGTTGTTTCAGAACTACCTTTGATCAATTCTTTGGTAGCCTTTGTTGCAACATCTTGACTTGTCGCTCTTACCCCGAACATCACAGGACATGGGCCCCTAGGTGCAATCAAGCCGCGGTTATTTCGTGGGTCTCTACAAAGGAATGTACCTTCCATAGCATCAACGATTGTAAGCGACTCTTCACTTACCTTCCGTTCACCCTTTCTCCAGGCAATTCCTTCCCATGTTGCGACATCTCCACTCCATGCACAAGATGCAGCCGCTCCAATCCGGCCTTTTCCTCCCCATTGATGTCCACCTTCGACGAAAGTAGCCTCGCCTCTGACAGCATTCCAATAGTTTCTTTCATCTGGTTTAGTTACAAATAAAGTCATACCTGGGTCAGATGGGAATTGCTTTCGTTCTGAATGTTCTGAATGTGAAATTTCTCCTTTCAGAGGAGCAATATGTTTTACCCAATATTCTTCCAACCACTGAATAATGCTTTCATCACAAAACAATTCAACAGATAAAGAAGCATTTCCTCTTGTTCTTTGAGCTGCAAATGGCCACAGCCTAGTCAATCTCGGCTCCCCATATTCACATGGTAAGGCTTCCAGAAGTTGATGAAATACTAGAGTTGTGCAACCACCATCTAGTGAATCGGTATCATCTAGTCCAAGCCACATAACTACCCCACCGGATTGAATTCATCACCATCATCATTCGAAATGATCCTATCGATTACTCCGGCAATTCCCACCGTTTCGTCAACTTGGAATAGCCTTGCACCCACAGCCCAACCAGCCCCCATGTCTGAATCTCTATCTCCAATCATCAAATCAAGTTGATGAATAGGATCTGGCTTCGTCCCCCACCAATCGACACTACCATGCGACATTCCGCGAATAATTTCAGATGCTTTGTTTAGCATTCCAGGTTGGGGTTTTCTGCATTGACACCGATCTCTATTTCTATGGGGGCATGTCATTATCACATCTAATGTTCCAACTTCTTCTTGTAATTTAGAATGGATTGAATGTATCCTATCCTCACCCCATAATCCACGCATTATAGCGGACTGGTTTGTGACAATAGCAATTCTATAACCCATGTCACGTAATGACATAATCGCATCCTTTGCGCCCGGAATAATCGTTAATTCATCAGGTTCGTTAATGTAATTCGGACTACCATGATTCAGTACCCCGTCTCTATCGACAAAGGCAATCGCACCATTCCAATAACCCTCGGATTTTGAGAGGTTAATCTCTGCGATTGGCCCCTCCATGTTGTCGTTGCAAACCAATCACCCCTATGTGCATTAAGGAGAAGTCATTAGAGGAGGCAGCCATCAGCGGGTATTCATGGCAGGTGACCTTCTAGTCGACAGGTCTGTCGCAACCATTCTTGGTGCGATAGGTATGTTCATTCTATTTGTCACTTGGAGAATGCGCAATGATCGCATAGAATTTCTTGCACCAATCGGTTGGCTGTTAACTGGTTTTTATTTTTTCAATGAGACCGGATTCTACTATTCACATGAAGATGCTGTTTTGACAATAATGAGTGCTGCAACTCTGCCAGGGGCAATTGCTATCGCTGTTTGGGAAAGGCGGGTTGAGGTCGAAAAGTACGCCAGTGCTCTTCGTTGGTTCCGAGGTGCAGTTGCAGCAGCAGGTTTACCTTATCTTTTGATAGCTCACGTTCCGATGCTTAACATCTTAGCAATATGGTTCGTTGCTTGGCAGTCAGCCGCATTGTTATCATTCGCTGGTGGTGCTGATGTCACTTTAGGGGATACCTACGCTAATCCGGCTAATGGTCCATCTGTGGAATGGAGTGCCTGGGAAGGTAATCGTTGGTTTTTGACAGAAGAGATGTCTGAATTTTCATTTCATACTGAATTACTAGTTAATGGAGAACCACTTTACATTAACTTCGTGCTTGCATGCACAGCAATTCAATCAATGATAATTTTCGTAGGTGCAATCTCTGTATTAGATATCAGTTGGAGAAAAAGAGTTCGAGCGCTATTCATCGCATTATCCCTAATTCACATTCTAAATTTATTCAGAAATGCAGGATTGATTTGGTTACAGATGGGGTACCCTGACTGGCGCTGGATGAATTTGACAATTTTCGAATTCGGTCACGCATACGCTTCACGAGTAGTATCTTTAGGTGCAATGTTCTTACTTGCTTTAGTACTGTTTGAAATGCTACCGCAAATGCATAGGCATGTACTTTCATTGCTAAGACCACTTGGCCTTGCACCTGGTAAAAAGCGTAATCAATCGTAGAGGTCTGATACTTTCATATCGGTAGGAACATCAGCTACTGGCGGTCCTAAATCCAATGCAGGAGGTACTTCCTGCGTTAATGGAGGTGGACTTGTAGGTGCTTGAGGTAAGTTGACCAACATCTGCTCTGACATGTTGTCCTTTTGGTATTCCCAAGAGTATTCTGGTTCTCTCTTTGAACGTACAACCATGAATCCAAGAACAGAAACTAGAATCAGTCCTAGCATTCCTGCAGACACCCATATGACATCATTGTCGACTGATGCGAATACATCTGCATTGTCTCCTACGCCATCCCCATCAGTATCTGTGTCTTCGTTAGGATCATCAGGGAATGCATCTTTGTCATCTGGTGTTCCATCACCATCTCTGTCTAGGGGGTCGTATGTTGTCACACAATCCTCACTGTTATCTTCAATTTCTCCAAAATCAATGTATCTGTCGTTATTTCTGTCAATTTCAAAGAAATCATATTCATTTAGCCAAGCAATGCTGGACATGAACTCAATACTAACCTCTCCAGAATCTATCTGTGAAAATGTCATCATCAGTTCGTTACCACAATCACACAATGCTATTTTCGCCTCATTTAGATCTAGGACTTCATCTTTGTTCAAATCCAATTCTTCAAATTCTTCTGGGTCTTCACCAATTTCTTCCATAGATAAGTCACCATCACCGTTTATATCTGCTTCTTCAAACATCATTTCGGTCATTTCATCACATGGTAAAATCTCATCACCAGGGTCAACAGGGTCTACTGGATCTACAGGTCCAGGCCCTGGCCGGTCAAACGATTCCCATTTAGCTAAAATTGAGATATCCTCAATGTCGGTGATTGCGGTTATGGTTATGTCAATTCTTCCGCTCACGAAAAAGATACTGATTTCTTCTTCAGCTTCACCCATGTCAGATTCATAGTTTCCATCTTCTGCCCATTGGCGACCCATTGGTCCTCCACCTTCGAAGTCTCCCCAATCAATTTCCTCAGTTTCAGCAAACAATGCGAGGTCACCTTCTCCCCCCCATGTCTTGATCATCATGTCATTAGCCATATCATCTTCAAGTTCAATGAAGAAGTATAGGTCCTCTCCTTCAGGAGCACTCATTCCAGACACTTCTTCATCATTGAATAATTGGATTGGTTCTCCGTCATAAGACCAGACATACCTGTCTTCAAATGATGCAGTTATGTCAATTCGACTGTAGTGCTCTTCACTTCCTAGTAAGATGTACCATCGACCTGGAGTAGGGTCATTAAAACCAATTTTATCACCTGCACCGGGTGCATTAGAATGAGTGTCGTATGTTGTCCAAGTTGGGAACTGATCTAGTCTCATCATGAGTTTAGCATCACCATCTCCTCCATTCAAATCAACCTCAAGTCTCTCTGTTCCTATTGGGACATCGATGTAGAAGAACTGATCTAGTCCTGAAAATCCACTTAGAGGGCCATAGGTTATTCCTGGTGTTAATTCAATAGCAGATTCTGGGTCAACGTTATCAGGGCTGTATGTAAAATCAGCCTGAATTGTGACTTCACGACATCCTGAATATGAGGTCATCATCACATAGTAGATTCCTGGTTGTGCATCGAATAGTTGCACGGTTTCATCATTTCCAGAATTAAATGAACTATCAGATGTTTGTTGTCCGCCAATTTGCCTTCCATTGCTATTACCTTGCTCTGAGAACATGAAATCATCTTCCATCCATCCCCAATCATCAGTTTTTGGTAGAGCATTGTATGCAATATGTAATTCACAATCTCCCGGTCCACCCCATGTCCTTACTCGCAGTTCTGCAAGTTCTTCTTGTAATTCGACATAGAAGTAAAGAGATTTGTCACTGTTTCTTGTTATACGCTGTCCTGTGACTGATATGCCATCATTCAGTTCTGTCATTTCGTCTAAGGAGGGAGGCTCTGGTGCTTCTTCCCAAGATGCTCCAATTTCCAAATTTTCAATATCGAAGTTTGATGATATTGTAATCCAATATGTTCCTTCTTCAGGCCATTCAATTAGTTCATACACATACAACCCAAAGCCATCATAGGTTTCGATTTCATAGTCATGGTCCCATTCAGAAGGTATCTCATCCATTGAGATGTATATCTCAAATTCTACATTCTCGAAATAGTCTTCATCTTCTTCAAAATCAAAATCAAATGAGAACATACTCAAACTGATGTATTGAGTATTTTCTGGAATCTCAATGAAGAATAGTAGGGTGTCTCCAGCACTTGATTCAATATTTGACAAATATTCATCATTTTCAAGTTCGACAGCTTGCGCAATTATTGTTCCATCCGGCATTACCCAAGAAGCCCCATGAATTTCCCCTGTACGGCCTTCAGAATCATTAGTAATCTCGCCTTCTCCTTCGGAGAACATCCATAGTGAATCATTACCTGCATTATTTCCTATTCGAACATCATCCAGCATTCCTTGGAAATAGTTACAATCACATCCAGCACCCATTCGGCCAATGTATAATTCGTCACAATCTTCTCCAGATTGGAAACAGTCGTTGGAGCCAAAATCTCCAGCAGGGATTTGAGATTTGTTGATATCTATAAGACCAGCAGATTGGTTATCAATATAGAACTCACCAGCGTATGCAGTGCTAACTATTACCTTTACATGTGTCCAAACATTTTCTTGAACTGTTCTGTTTGATGTCGGATTTTTTGACATCGAATATTCGTTGGAATAAGCTAGGTATCCATCGTTAAGATACAATCCCCATCCATAATCTCCAAACATTGTGATGAATTGTATTCCATCTGTGTCTGGCATATTGATCCATGCTTCAATTACTATTTGGCCATCAATTTCCGGCATTTCTTCATCAATCATTATGTGGTCATCATCACCATCAAATCTGAGGTTGTAATCTGCACCTTCTCCAATCTCTACGACTCCATAAACAGGGAAATATTGCGGGTCATCTTCTAAATCGTTCCAAGATGCGGGCTCAATTGAACCCATATTGGTTCCTGTGATGTGAATGTAGTCCTCATCATCTCCATCTCCTGGTTGCCCCTCGCCCCAATTTCGATACAAGAAAGGCGTACCATCGTGCCATCTGAAGTCCCCTTCTTTTTGTGAATCTGAAAGTCCCGTCCAAAGATGTCTTGTCGTATCATTATTGACAGCAAATGTATCGAATAGCCACTGATCTTCTTCGGCGTCATTAATCGTTACTAAGAATCCATCTAGACTTCTTGCAACCGATGCTGCATCGCTCCATGAGGAGGCAGATAGTAGGTGGTAAGTGTGATTATTTGCAGGGTTCGTTGCAGTTTGTAATACTACAATATCCTCGATATCTTCTGCTGATGAAGGAGTAACAATCGGACTGGCACTTACTAGAAGCATCATCGAAATTAGAATAAACGCCTTACGATTCATGGTTCGTTGCTGGTAGAACTCATTATTTAATGTACCACTAGTTCTGTCCATATTTGCCGTTATGGCAATCTTTTCTTGTTACTACTGGTAAGAAGTTTTGTCACTTTCTACGTTTGCCACCGATTCTGAGTTCTGTCTTGAGTGGCATCTGGTGCTCCCAAGCAAACTCTTTGACAATTCTCCAGCCCTTTTCAGAACCTTCGTAATCGGTAACATCGATTACTTTGTCACGAGTGTTTGCCTTGAACGCAGCAACAGGTTCAGCATTATGGAATACAAGATATGCACTTCCAAAACCGAACTTTTGCTTTAGTACATCAGCAAAGTAAGGTGCAATTGGATCTGATGGAGGAATTACGAAATCACGAATTGGTGGAACATTCTTTGCCTCATCTAATAAGTCCTTACGACCCCAGCAAACTTCGTGTAAATCTTGAATCAAGAATCCTTTGATTAGAGTATCATCTTCTTCAAACTCAGTCAATATCGCTTTGAGTTCTTCTGGCTTGAATGGTGTACCTGAGAGCCGCGTGAATTGTTTCAATGTGATTACTGGATAATCTGAAACCAATCTTCTGAGATATTCTCTTCTTAGGATTACAGGGTCTAAGCCCTGCCTTGGGGCAACTGATCTGAATCCTCCACGGTAATCTTGTACCATGTGGCCACTACGTAATAGGGGTTGAATCAATTTTCTAAATGCGGCCCTCTTCATCGCATGTCTTTCCATGAACAGGTTCGGGTCACTGTGAGTCTCAAAGAATTCCAGTATGTCGATCAACTCTTCATTCGGCTCTTCTCCACGAATTGCTAATAGTGTTGAGAAGTGGTCATATGATGCCCATACTTGGTGCCCACGCAGATTGATTCCTTGGTGCAATTGATGAGCACTAGCCATGTTTTTCAAACTCACACGATATACTTCAGATCTTCCGCGCAATCCGAAATCATCTCTGACTTCTTGCACACTTCCCAATGCATCAATTTCATTTTCATGTCTTGAATTTTGGTGGAGGTTGTGCCTATGGAATAGGGCCCTTTCTGCAATCTCTCTTGGCTGTGGATCAACTACACCACCGCGAATCATTCTTTCTCCTGCTAACTTGAAACCAATACTTTCTAGGGCATTTCGGAAATCATCTTCGAGTTCAGTTACAGGAACTCCATTGAATTGAGAAAGAACTGCAACATCTACCAGTTGGTCGGAATGATTATCCAACAATTTTTCAAACGCTGTACAAAATTCATCTAGATAAGCATAAGGAATATGCATGTCTTTAATTTCAAGATAATCATTGATTTTGAACATCAATACCTTTCCAATCGGATCAACTCCCTTGAATACTGGGAGATACCAACCTCTGTCGAGTACCGAACGAACTTCCCATATGAATCTAGATACATATGGGTCGGATTGAGTCAGAATACGCAATGTTCTATCTTCTCTATTAGGTGAATTCAGATTAGATACTTCTTCAGGAAGAACATAGAATGCTTCTGGTTCTGGAACTAGTGCCATTACCTTACTTATCCTACCATCGGCTTCCAGGTTCCTGAGAGCTATAGCCAAGTCTTCAACGCTTCGTGAAACATAATACCGTAGTGTAAATGCCTTTACTGGACCCATTCGTTCAATGACCTTTACCAAAGCATCTTCGAAACTTAATGGCTCATACACTTCGTAAACACGATGGAATAATGATAATCTTCTTCTCCTTCCACTAACGTCTTCAAATTGTTTTACTAAACATAATTGGCGTTCAAGGTTGCTAATGGCATTCTTGAGGTCACGCTGTAGTGATTTGTGATCTTCACCTTTAGGGAAGTCTGCCAAAATCTCCTGTCTTGTGAGATTTTCTCCTTTAGGTATTTTCTCTAGAATCAATTTTTCCATTTCACCTAACCAAGGTTCTGGTTTCAATCCAAGAAGCATTGGTAGATTTTTACGAGTAGTGTAACCGATTCTATTATGGAGTAATCGGCCCATCAAAACATCAGAATCAAGTTGCAAATCTTTCCAGTCCGCATATCGGAAATTTTCTACTCGGTATAGCATCTCTTGCTGTTTCTGGAATAGTATGTGTTGGTCGAAAGCAGTGAATCCGTCAGAATACTGTTCGAAAGATTTCTGCATAACCATATTTTGTACCCATCGATACTCAACAACATCTTCTTCGCCACCCGTAATTCTGTGTTCATCAACTTTGAGAATGTACTCTGCATCCTCGGTTTGTGTGAAGAAACCGACAGAAATTACATTTCTCATCTCCAGTTCATGTAAAATAGAATCAATTTGACCCTGTGGGAATGGTAGGCGATCAGAAATTTTGTCTCCAGTGCGTGGACCTTCACTACCTAACATTTCTATAATTTTAACACGTAATGCTTCGTGAGGGTCAGATATAGTCTTCTTTTCCCACTTTGTAGGTTTAAGACCGTCAAATTCAACTGCGACTTCATACGTAATTCCCTTGGTGTACAAGTCCCTGATATCTTCCATGTCTTTGCCACCAGCTTCGGCTAAGCAGCCTAGAGCTCCATGGATTTCAGCCATGTAGGTGCTGAACCATTTGTCATCTAATGCTTTAACACCGGTTGATCTCAATTTTGTAATCTCACCAGCGGCTGCTAATTCGGCAACCCACTTTTCGATAGAAGAATGATCAATTCCAGCAAGTTTTTCCTTATACAACGGGTTTTCCCAATTACGGTCGAGGCCACCGCCCTTATTCATTAGGTGCAATAATTCTGAGGAATTAGATGGGTTTGGAACTTTGTTCGAATAGTAATCTTTCAACTGTTCGTCAGTTAATTCAGTTGCTAGACTTCGGTTACCCAATAGTCGTCGAAGTATTTCTGGATCTATATCTTTCACCAAGAATGCTCTAGTCTTCATTGATAGAAGATCTTCGAAAGTACTCATGTACAAACTCATACCAAGTCTGGAAGGTATTGGGACTTTAGTGTGAACTATTCTTGCTTCAGATTCTTTACTTGCTTCTAGGAAATCATTTAGAGATTTAATGTCTATATCCCCAAACATAATTTCTGCTTTTGCTTCCTTGATTAGCAGCGAATCTTCAATCGAGCGATGTCTTTGTAGAAGAGCATCAGCCTTTTGCTGGAACTGTTGCGGGCTAACTTCTTCAGCACCTATACGCTTTGGAATAATCAATGACCTTCCTGCAACTTCACGGAATCTCTTCGCAAATATCTGTGTGTTAACGATATATCTCTCGATAACTTCTAGGTGATTGTTTGACTGGAAAGATTCGTACATTTTACCAGGATCTACTTCTTGACTTGTTTTGATTAACAAGCCGTTTTCATCGAATGATAGTTCAAGCACGGCAATACCCTCACTCTCAGCAAGCCCAGCCATGAAATATCCAAGAGCCGTATTGAAACCCCTACCTCGGCATGATGTAATCAGATATGTCGGCATTCCTCCTGATACGATTTGCTCAACAATTAATCGGTTAGGGTCGGGAACTTGGAATGAATCAAGAGTATGCTCTTCCAAGTGTCGGGCAATTGTGTTAGAAACGCCTTCACTCAGACCATATGCATCTCTCAAAATATTTCGTGGATCCATCTGTCTACGTAATGCGGTTACAGTGTGTCCAATCAAATCTAGTAATGCTCCGGATAATTCTCTTGAGCGACTTCTAGCCTCTCCACTCCAAGATGGTACAGTCGGCCTGTAACCAGTTACCGATGCAACATTAACTCTAGTTCCCTGAATATTTGTAACTCGATATGTCGAACCGCCAAGGAGAATGACATCCCCACCTCTTAGATTAGCCACGAAAGATGAAGACAATTGTCCAAGTATACTACCTTCTGCATTGAATACTAGATATGAGTTATCTGGAGCAATTGTTCCGATGTTAGTATAGTAAATCATCCTGGAGTATCCGCGCTTTCCATACAGATTCTCTTCCCAATCAATCCATACTCTGCGTTCCTCCTCAAGCATGTCAAGTACTTCGATGAAATCGTCATACTCTAGATTTCTATAAGACCATGTACTGGTAACCACTTCGAAGGCTTCATCGATGTCTCGCTCATTGATAATTACTAATCCAATAAGGAATTGTGCTAACACATCCAGAGAATTCTGAGGGAAGTCTAGCAAGTCCATTTCTCCAGTTTGAATAGCAGCTTGCAATGCGGCTAATTCAATTAGATCGTCAACACTTGAGGGTAGGAATCTTGCTCTAGGTATACCTCCTACATGGTGACCTGCACGACCTATTCTTTGAAGAGCAGTAGCAATATCACCAGGTGAGCCGACTTGAATAACCATGTCAACAGAACCTATGTCAATTCCCATTTCAAGTGATGATGAAGTTACTACGGCTCTAAGATGTCCAAGTTTTAATTTCCTCTCAACATCCAGACGAATCCTTTTGTCCATTGAACCGTGATGTCCTGCGATAAGTTCTCCCAAATATGGTCTTAATTTTTGGACCAAAGTTTCTGTCATCTTTCTTGTATTAGCAAATACGAGTGTTGTAGTATGAGCACTGATTAAATCAGCAATCATTTCCACATTTAATTCTAAAACTTTCATAACAGATAAGTCGCTAAACTTAGGAGAGCACAACAATATATCTAGATCTAATTCACGTGCACCACTAATCTTTGCAATCATAACAGATTGTCCGCCAGTTCGACTTTCTCTGTCATCACTAGCAACCAAATATTCGGCAACAGTTTCCAAAGGTTCCATAGTTGCAGAAATTCCAATACGTTGGACAGGCCTTTCGAGTATAGTGTCTAGCAAAGATATTGTCAATGCTAAGTGAACACCACGCTTAGTAGGAACTAGTGAATGCATTTCATCAATAATTATCCATTCTACATTAGAAACGATTGGTTGGAACCTTGGCGAGGATATTGCGATAGCCATACTTTCCGGAGTAGTGATTAGAATGTGAGGTGGCTTCCTCAACATCTTTTGGCGCTCAGATTGCGGCGTATCTCCAGTTCTTAGGCCAACTCTGATTTTACCCTGTGCTCTATCTGGGAGATATTTTTCTTCTATCTCAGCAAGTGGTCCAATCAAATTCTTCTGGATATCATTAGCTAATGCCTTGATTGGAGATATATACAGGCAGTAAACTCTCTGTTCAAGAGTTCCATCTAGTGCGTGCCTGACTAATTTATCAATTATTGTTAGGAAGGCTGTAAGTGTTTTTCCCGAACCAGTTGGTGAACATAATAGAAGATGGTCACCATTCATAATCGAAGGGATTGCAAGTTTTTGTGGTTTAGTAAAATCAGGGAATTTTTCTTTGAACCAATTTCTTACAGGCTGGCATAACTTATCATACAACTCCTCTGTATCTAGAGGATTATCCAAGTATGTGATGTTTGCCAAATTTCTCACCTACGCTGTGCGTGTTCTGACAGCGTGCGTAAGCAGATGATGAATGTTTGTATTGTTTATTGGGGATGAATGAATATTTTTTTGCTGTAAATCCTAGTCATGAGGATGGAATTTATTTGTGGAAATGCCAAATTCGTGGTAAATGTATAGATTGCCTCATTTACCACTTGCCATTCGCATGTCCATGGAGAACTTCTCGCAAGAGCGATTAGCCCGCTTATCGGGCATGCTTAAGCGTAGAGGGATAATTCTTCCAGCATTTGAAATCCATGGAGGAGCAGCAGGTCTCTATGATTTCGGCCCAGTTGGAGGTAGGCTGCGTAATCGGGTCAATCAAACTTGGATTGATCATTGGCAAAGCCTTGGTAATATTGTCGAGATTTCAAGTCCCACAGTTACTCCTTATCCTGTTTTAGAAGCCAGTGGCCATGTTGGTGAATTCAGTGATTTCGTAATTGAATGTCAAAAATGTGGCGAGGCTAGTAGAGCAGACCATTTGGTAGAAGATTTTCATCCGAATGCAGATGCGTTGACAAAAGATGCATTGAGCGATTTAATTGCAAAACATAATCCTGCATGTCCATCTTGTGATGAATCATCTTGGGGGCCGATTGAAGCCCAAAATCTCATGTTCAATACTAAGATTGGAGCCGGAACATCAGGAAGACAAGCATTTTTGCGCCCTGAAACAGCTCAAGGTATGTTCACATCCTTCACCTCAATTTACCGCCACTTCAGAGAACGTCTTCCTTTTGGTGCATTACAGACTGGTAAAGGATATCGAAACGAGATCAGTCCAAGACAAGGAATGATTCGCCTTAGAGAGTTCAATATGGCGGAACTTGAGTATTTCATAGACCCTGAGTGTGAACCAATTCATGACTTTTCAATATGGAGTCAGTGTTTAACATTGATATCTGAAGATTCAGGTTCTATCTCGATGACAATTGGTGAGGCCGTTTCTAAAGGAATTATTCGCCATCCAACAGTTGGCTATTTCATAGGTTGGACAATGGATTTTTTAATTAATGTTGGAATTAATCCTGAACATTTACGATTCAGACAACATGAATCAGATGAGATGGCACATTATGCACAGGATTGTTGGGATGCAGAAATCAATGGCTCATATGGTTGGGTAGAATGTGTTGGTATTGCACATCGTGGCTGTTACGACCTTACTGCTCATGAGAATGCCACTGGCCAGAGATTACGTGCATGGAGGACATTTGCAGAGCCGAAAGTTGTTGAAATTAACGGTTGGACTACCGACGGGGCAAAAGCAGGTCCTGCATTTAGAGCACTAGCAGGTAAAGTAAAATTGGCAGTTGAAGAAATGCCAGTAGAATCTTCATTCCCAATGTCTTTGGATATAGATGGTGAAGTTGTTGAGATACTTCCTGAACATGTAAAACGTGTTCAAAGAACTGAAAATGTAAATGGCGAATGGTATGTGCCACACGTAATCGAACCTGCATTTGGAATTGATCGAATAATTTGGCATTTACTCGACCATTCATATTCTGAAACAGAGAAATCAGGTGAAAGTTACACATTGTTAACTCTTCCAGAAGTAGTTGCTCCAGTGGATGTTTCAGTCCTACCATTATACGAAAAAGATGGGATGGGCGAAATGGCAGATAGTATTCATCGTGACCTTTGTGGTCGAAAGAATATTTTCTCCGTATACGATGCTAGCGGTTCAATCGGTAGAAGATATGCAAGATCCGATGAAATCGGAGTACCATATTGTATAACCGTAGACCATGATTCTATTACAGATAATACTGTAACATTACGCACTAGAGATACTGGCGAACAGATCAGAGTATCGATTGACGATTTACCGTTCTAATTGAACTCAATGTTCAAAGGGGGCCGAGTTGAACACCCAATATGGTGGCGAGCGATTGGACTGAACGCCACCGTCCAATGAGCGAGCGTCAACTAGAAGGGAACGAAGCTCAGAGAAAGAAAATTCGCCTTTGGCTTGAACAGTGGCAAGATGGTATCCCAAAAAAACCTGGAATCTTGCTAATCGGTCCTCCTGGAGTCGGTAAAACTACTGTGGCAAGAGCAGTTGCTGCCGATATGGGGTGGCAAGTGATTGAATTAAATGCAAGCGATGCTAGAAATGCCGGGGCTATTAGAAAAGCAGCAACTCATGCTTCAAATCACGGCTCTTTGTTTATGGCTCCCGGACAAAAACCACCTAGGACACTGATATTATTAGATGAGGTTGACCATCTTTCTGGTGGATTAAGAGCAATTTCAACCGACCGGATTTCATCAATCGTTTCAGGTGAAGACGAAGATGGCTCTAAGGCTCTAAAGGGAGATAGTGGTGGTAAGGCAGAATTGCTAAATCTATTATCTCAGACCAAACAACCGGTTATTTTAGCCTGTAATGATGAAATGGGTTTGTGGGGTAGAACTTCTTCTACATGGAGAACTGCTCGTGATAGATTCACAAAGCATCTCACTACAATACGTTTTGATAGAGCTTCAGATGAAGCCCTAAGGCGTATTGCTTTACGCGTTATCAAAGAGGAAGGATACACTGCCGACCCCGCTGCTATTGACGAATTAATCACAAATAATCCTGGAGATTTGCGTGCACTAGTAAGAGATTTACAAGTTATGTGTGGCCTAATTGAATCTAACATTACTAAAGAATTAGTTAGAGATAATATCGAGACAGGAGTCAGAGATACATCTGTTGAGATCTTCCCTGGCCTAGACCTCCTTTACCGTTCGCGAACTGCTGAAAAGGCAATCGCTGCGACACGTTCTCTAGACAAAAGCCCTGATGATATGGTTGCTTGGATTTCATGGAATAATGGTGTTGTTTTCACAGATAACAAAGCAGTAAGAAGAGGATCATCATCTCTATCATTAGCTGATACTTTGCTCACAACCAGGTTTAGAAATACAGCCCACCGTTCATGGTATTGGTCTTCTAATCTAGCGGGGTTATCCGCTAGTGTAACATCCTCTAAACCTATTGAAGGTAGGATTTTCTGTACATATCCTGGTTTCCTAAGAAGAGGCTCATCTTGGGTTAAGCGTTCAGTTGTAGAACGCCTTGCTGAGACATGTGGTTGTTCAATTAAGGCAGTTCGTGAGGAACTTTTGCCATCACTAGTTGCAGTCCAGTCTGAAAATAGTGAAGATTTTTCGATTTCACTCGCATTACAACTATCTCCTGAAGAACATGCCGCAATTTGTGGGCTCAAAGTATCTCATCGTTCTACTAAGGACTTGATGGAGCGCTATTCAAAAGAGTTAGAGAAGTTGGTTATGGAACCTGAATTAGTAGCTGAATCCATTGATGAAGTAATCAAAGAAATAGAAGTTGAGAAAGTCGATGATGAGGTAAAAGACGCAGGGCAGAAAACTTTGTTCTGATTATTTTTCTTTGTCCACTGCTTTATCTTCCATTTTTTCAAATAGTTCCTTGATCAACTTGACCGATGCTCGGTCTGGTGCTTCTCTTTCTTCTCTCTTCCATGTACGTGGGTGTAGCAAAAGTAAAGCAGTCATCAATTCAAGTCTTCCAAACCACATCAATACAGATGTTATCAATAAAGATGGAGTACCCATTGAAGCCCAGGTATTAGACGGACCATAGTCTCCTAAAGTTGGTCCAGTATTGCCCAATGCAGAAGCTACTACAGCTACAACCGATTCAAAATCAGAGTTGGGCATTGTAACTGCCAATAGAATACAAGATAATGCAAATACTCCAGTCCAAACAAATAGCATACCTATGATTAATCCAAGTCGATCATTCTCAACAACCTCATTATTCATTCTGATTCTAAAAATTCTTTTTGGTTGTGCAATTCTGCCAATCTCTCTCCACGCAATTTTGAGAGCAAGTTTTACTCGCATCAACTTCAATCCACCACTTGTTGAACCAGCGCAAGCACCCACAATCATCAGAAGAAATAGAAGTATGTGAGTGACTACTGGCCACATCATGTAGTCTGTAGTTGTATATCCAGTAGAAGTTCCTATAGATATTACAGTGAATAATGAATCAAAGAAACCATCATCAACATTACTTCCTTGCGACATCAATGCAATGAAAACAAATGCTGTTGTAACTAAGATTAACAAAACATAACTACGACCTTCTTGGTCACCAAACACCTTGTCCCATTGTCTTTCCCAGGCTAGCCAAATCAGTGTGAAATTCACTCCAGCAAAGAACATGAAAAATATGATTATTGATTCGACAAGGAAGCTGTCATAATAGCCAATAGATGCATCATGTGTAGAAAAACCACCAGATGGCATAGTGGTTAAACCATGATTAAAGGCATCAAACATCGTAAGGTCGGCTACGCCCCACAATAGAATAATTTCCAATGTGGTTAGAACGATGTAAATAGTCCACAATGCGATTGCAGTTTGCTGTAACTTAGGCCTCAGACGAGAAAGAGATGGCCCAGTTAACTCAGCACGTGCAAGAGCCATTCCACCACCAAGAACTCTCGAAAGGAGCATTAACCCTAGCATAATTATTCCCATGCCACCTAGCCATTGTGTAAGTGATCTCCAAATCAAAATCCCTTTTGGTTGAGCGTTAATACAATCTGGTGTTGTTCCTGGAATACAATTCGGACTCATCGAATGTTCGATAACAGTAGCACCAGTAGTAGTAAATCCAGACATAGATTCAAACCAGGAATTGACAAACCCTCTTGCTATGTCGGACATTTCCGAACCATCGGTGAATGGGCCATGAAATACTCCACCCAACCAGAACGGAAAACTTCCAATGAATACAGCCACTGGCCATGCTAAAGCAACTGCTGCAAATGCTTCTCTATCTCTCAGTCTTTGAGTTGTATCTGAACGCACTCCTAGGCTTAGAAGCGAAACTCCAACAAATGCTGAAATTAATATTGGAAGCAAAAATGCAACCGAGGCGGTTCCAAATCCGTCAAGCCACCAAGTTATGATGAAACTGAATGACAATGGAATAATCATTGCCATCATCGTCCATCCGACGATGAGTGATAGTACGTCTCGACGCATTTTTTATCACACCTTGAATTTCTTTTCCAAATCATCAACTCGATCAGGAGGCAAGAATATGGTCAAGCGATCACCTTCGAGTATGGTTTTTGTAGAAGAGGGGCGCATAGTTTCCCATTCATCATGTATGTTTTGTCTTTGAATAAATGCAACTTTACACCATTCAGGCAAACCCGCATCTGCGATTGTTTTACCAGCAAATTTGACTTTCGAATTGATTGGCAAACAGATACCAATTACATCCGGTACTGTTGAAAGTACTGCATAAGGGCCCGGTAATTCAGAATGAATTCTGGCTAGAATTGAATCTATTGCAACACGTTTCCTGTCTACTGAAAATGTAATTCCCATCCTTCGAACTACACTTACTAAATCCGCATCATACATTATCAGACCAGTCCTTTCGACACCCATGTCACTTGCTAGCAGGGCTGCTGCAATCGATGCGTGGTCATTATCTAATGCAGATATTGCGATATCATGAGATCCTATCTCGATTTCCGAAAGTAAATCCTTGTCTAAGTGGTCACCATGAATGATTTCTATACCGTTTCGGTTACCAATGTCTGATCCTGCCAAATTGTTTGCTCTTTCTAAGTCTCTTTCAACTACGGTTACAGTTCCTTCTGCATCTAACCATGCCTTAGCCAATCTAGTACCTATCAAACCAGCCCCGAATATTGCGACCTTTGGTTTATCTGGGAAATCAATTGGATCATGTCCGAATATTCTCAGGATACGATTGAATGATGACTCTCCAGCAGTAGCAATTGCGACTCTGTCATTTGGAAGTATTTGGTCATCAGCAGTAGGGACCTTTCCCTGCATACCGTCGCGCTTCAGCCCTACTAATAGCGGCATTCCACCTTCGACTTTCGCCCCAGATTCTCTCAGCGTTCTATGTACCACTCCGCCAGCTTTTGATTTAACATCGAGTTCTACGATGTAAGCATCCGCTTCAAATGGAATAACTTCGGTCAAAGAAGATGATCTCAGCCCAGACATTAGCCTTTCAATGGCACCATCAACTGGATGAACGACGTGATCTACACCTGCCCACTTTGCCAACTTTCCTGATTTGTACTCATCAACAAACATTGGATTTCTAACACGACAAATTGTCATCAACTTACCCTTGCCATTTGTCTCTTCTGCATGAACATGTTTGGCTAAGGCGCAAGAAAGGATATTCCTTTCGTCAGAGTTTGTTGCTGCAACATAGACTTGAGTTGTTTCAATACCTGCCTCAACGAATTTCATTCTATCTGTTACATCTCCATGTAATACTAGAATATCCATACCTTGAGAGTTTTTGACAGCCCTTGCACTATTATCCACAAGGACAACTTCCTTGTCTTCACTGCGTAAAGCTCGAGCTAGGCCAGTGCCTACTCGCCCTCCCCCTCCAATTATTACCCTCATGAGAGATCTTCACCAGCCCAGATATTTTCCCAAGTTCCACCGGATACATCGTAACTTTGGGTAGTAAACGAACGAACTCTCTTGAAATCACTACCTGAAATAGAACCGCCGGAATAGTAACCGTCAACATTTGACCAAGGTGCCTTTTCGACCCAATCTATGTACGCAGTAGGCGTGTGAACTAGCCATTTGTGATTAACCACATCGACAGAACCTTCAATATAGCACGTATCTAGAATCACATCATTATTTTCACACCATTCTTCCGACATTGGGATCATGATGTAAGCCCAAGCGTGGCCTTGCCATGATTCGAATTGAGAGTCTGCTAGAGCTCCAAATACATACCACGTAGGAACACCTTGGACACGCATAATACTCATGAATGCATTTGACTGCTCATCACAATCTCCAATTCCTGTATCCAGACATTGTTCTCCACTTCTTGCGACATTAGGTGCACTCACATCATAAGGTACATTGTCATTGAGCCAATCGAAAGTTGCCCTAGCATATGCATAGACATTGTCTTTCAAATCACTAGGTAATGATGCTTTGATACTTGCAGCTGTTTGGTAAACAGTGGGTGCTGTTTGTTGTCTTCCATCTATAGCCCAGTTTGAGGGGTTGGCGCCATCATTTCTATCATACCAGTACTGTGTTGAAGCATATGTGTTTGCTCTAGAACCCATTCCTCTGTCTTCGATATCATCAAATGTTCCGGAACGAGATAGGCTATTTCCTTCAGATTTCCCGTCGATTTTTCCATTCATTTTGGTTGAATGCCACCAAGTGTGTGAAGTGGATTTCAGTGTCACAGCGAAATCAACACTCTCATGAGTGCCTCCAGGGACATCGATCGATACGCGTACACAAGGCCCATGAGGACATTTATCTGAGCCCACTCCCTTACCTGGCCACCAAACTTGGTTTCCATCGGAGGTAATTACAGCCTGATCTTTACTTTTAGTTGGCAACCCGTCTATTGGTATGTCGATAATGTCGCCATCTATCCGTAATTCCATAGATTGAATATCCTGAATATTTGATTTCTCAACTTCCGTTCCATCAGAGAATGCTAGTGCAACCGCACCTCCTTCGTTACTTGTGACATCAACAGGCAGAGGTATCGATTCTTCGAGATGCCCAATACCTGAACCATTATTCCACAAATCTATACTTCTGATTACTGTATAATCTGCTTCCAATGGGTAGATTTGGCGTGGTGCAAGAGCATCATTGATGTAATCTTCGATTTCAGCCCATTTAGCTAGCACGAATTGTTTTGCATCAGGTGTGAAGAATACGAATGCAATAAGAGCAATCAATCCAAGTTGGTTGATTCTACTTCTCTTCTTCTTTCCGCCCCTCCTAATTTTATTCTCACTCCTGGAATGTTGCGGAGCGCGACCTTTTCTTGCCTTTCGTGTAGGAGATCTGTTAAATTCCCCTCGTACTCTTGAATCCATTCCAGATGCGCCAGTCATGACTCTACCACAACTGTAGCATATCGAATCGCCCGGCAAGGTTTGGGCACGGCAGAAGGGACAGGTTCCCATCGTTCTGTACCCTGTGCGGTACCCCCATGAAGGTTCTGCCCATCACTAAAAGTGAAAATACAGTAAAAATAAAGCAATTATAACTTATTAGTAGCCTTTGTAAGTAGTTAATTACTACTCTTCTTCAACTATATTTCTCGAAGCATCAGCCCATATTCGTCTAAGCCTTCTTCTTGCTGGCCTAGGTACAGCTGCCCAAACCCAATCATGAGCCTTTCTTTCAGCAATCATTAGAACTGGAATTACAAATATCCAAGTTCGAATATCAAACATCGATGAGTACAGAGCGACTAAGAAAACAGAACATAGAACAAATGTCTTGAATGTAGCTCGCCATCTCTTATCTTGTAACATTTCATAGCCATGTCTACTGAAAATTAGCGCGTGCCCTCTTGGACTTAACAATGCTATCAGTATCACAGTAATAATCAAAAAAATTGAGACCTCAGGCTCATTTTCTATTACTCGATAAATCGTATACATTCCTATCATTCCACCAACAGATAATCCTAGTGCCCACCCCGTAGTTGGCTGAGATCCGGTTTTTCTAACTCGTTCTCTTCTAAGAATTAAGTGTACTATGACGCCAAGTACCAAGCACAAGATGAAATTAGTGAAAGGAAATCCACCTTCAGATATAAGTGGTAACAGAATAAATTCATCCGCTAGTTTCCCGTAGAATCCGCCAAGTAGTATCCCCCAAAACATCATACTCCATGCTGTTGGAAGGTCGTAAAAACCTGAATATTTGGTCATCACTCCACGCCATCCTAATCCCATGCCGACTAAAGCAAGGATTGATGCGACTTGGAATAGGGCTAAGGCTGCCATGCATGTGGCCCTGATAATCACCATTGAAGTGAGTTTTGTAAGCCTAAGGCTTGAATATGGCCAACTTGACGCTGTGACATGGCACGACTACTGTTGTTCGGCGGCAAAGGTGGTGTTGGTAAAACTACTACCTCGACTTCAACTGCAGTTGGATTAGCAGATTCAGGATTCAAGGTACTTCTTGTCAGCAGCGATCCGGCTCACAGCACCTCAGATAGCCTTGGTGTTCAACTAAGTTCGTCTCCAACTGAAGTTGAAGGTGTGCCTGGTCTATGGGGTCTGGAGTTAGACCCTGAAGCAAGAATCTCAGACCATATCCCAAAATTGACTGATACTTTGGGTCCACTGATGGGAGGTGAAGACCCAGACTTAAACGCATCAGAAATGGTACTGCCTGGGCTTGATGAAGCCATGGCTTTCGATGAGTTATTGAAACATCTTGAAAACCCTGATTGGGATGTCATTGTATTCGATACCGCCCCTACTGGTCACACTTTGAGATTCCTTGCATTACCGGAGATAATCGAGAAGTGGGCTGATAAAATTATCAAAATGCATCGCCTAACTGGTGGTCTCAGAGCAATGATGTTTGGTTCTAAAGATGGAGAGAAGATGCGTGACGAACTTGAGAAGTTCAGACGGAGAGTTCTGCATGTCCGTAGAATACTATGTAATCCTGATGTTACACGTTTCACATTAGTTACTATTCCCGAAAAAATGGGCATTAATGAGACAATACGAGCTCATGAATCGCTTGCTGAGTTCGAGTTACCTGTATCAGGGTGTGTGATTAACCGTATGACTCCAGACTTAGATCATGACTTCATCCGCACTAGGAGAAAAAATGAAGCAACAAATGTCAAATCGCTAAAATCTCAATTACCTGATTTACATCTGCACGAAGTGGAACTCAAAGATACAGATATCCATGGTCTTGAATCCCTAAGGAGTATTAGCAAAGAATTGCATGGTGATATTACTGTGTCAAATGGACTGGGTCCATTTAGTATTGGTCTGGGTTTGGAAGTTCATAGAGGAACTTGGGCTGAAGGTGATGATGTTTTACTGCATTTACCTGGTATTGTCAGAGATGACTTGTCGCTGAGAAGTGAATCTGGCACAGTATATGTTGGGATAAATTCCAGAGAGCATCCTGTTCCATTTACACGCCCTGCAAAGGCGAGTGAAGTCAATGCGAAATTGGAAAATGATGTGTTGAAATTGACATTCCCCCCTGAGTAATCATCCGTTGGGTTCAAACACAATGCGCTTTTGGGCAGAGTATGGCACTCGAGTCACTTTCCAGGGGTATCTTCTCTGCTCTCGGTCTGCTGAAGAACAAGAGAAAGTTAGACGAAGACGAATTGAAGGAGATGCTTCGCTCTTTGAGAAGGGCTTTACAGGAAGCCGATTTCAATGTACGTCAGACCAAAGAAATTACCGAGAAACTCGAAATGCGACTTCGTGAAGAAGAGCCGCGCCCAGGAATTGGATTACAAACACATGCAATGAATATCCTGTACACTGAGTTGGTCAGGCTTCTAGGCCCTTCTCGAGAAGTTAGGCCACACCAATCTACTATTCTGATGGTTGGACTTTACGGTAATGGAAAAACAACTAGCACTGCTAAGTTAGCTGAATGGTATCGTAGAAAGCACGGTGTTAGAGTCGCTGTAATCGAGGCTGACGTTCACAGACCTGGAGCGTATAATCAACTTACACAACTCTTGGAAGACTCAACTGTTGAAGTATATGGTGAGCCAGATAACAAGAGTGCTGTTGAAATCGTTCGTAATGGTTTGAAGAAACATGCTTCTGCAGATTTGGTGATCATAGATACTGCTGGACGACATAAACTCGATGAAGAACTTGTAGTAGAATTAGAGCAGATATCAGAGGTTTCTAATGCTAATGAGAGATTTTTGGTAATCGATGCACAAGTTGGTCAATCTGCTGGACCAGTTGCTGCGAATTTCCATGACCTTGCCGGAGTTACAGGTATAGTAATCACCAAGTTGGACGGTACTGCTCGAGGTGGAGGTGCACTTTCAGCTGTTGCTACTACTGGCGCACCAGTAATGTATATCGGTACTGGAGAGAAAGTAAGCGATTTGGAAAAGTTCGAATCTGACAGATTTATTTCACGACTTCTAGGAATGGGTGACATTCGAGGATTAATCGATTTAGCTCCTGAAGATATGGATGAAGAAGAAGCAATGAGGATTACGCAACGAATGATGTCCGGACGCTTTACTTTGAATGACATGTATTCTCAGATGGAAATGATGTCTAAAGTTGGAACAATTGATAAGTTACTTTCTTTCTTACCTTCTGGAATGTTTGGCGGAATGGGAGCCATGGGTAAGAATCAGAAAGAAGCTATGCAAGGTAATTTAGATCGTTACCAAGTCATTATGGATTCAATGACTACTTACGAGAAAGACGAACCTGCTAAGATTAAGGCTGACCGTATCCGTAGAATCGCTCGTGGTTCTGGAGTTATGGAAAAAGATGTTAGAGAGTTAATTGGTCAATGGAATCGTTCTCGAAAGATGATGAAGGGAATGAGTGGTAACCGTAAGATGAACAAGCAGATGAAGCGCATGATGCGAGATTCTGAAATGGATTTCGACGGACTCGAAATGTAATCAGTAACTCTTAGCTAACAGCACCCTTCTTGTTGTTGGTTTGCCTGACATGAAGCAAGGCCTTTCATCTTCATATGGTTCGGTTGCATCCCCAAGGAATGACATCCCAGTAGTTCTTTCTATAGTTTCAGCATGTGAGTCGGTACCATCAAATGCCATTTCATAGATCTTACCATCTTCAACATCATCCAAACTAGTCAATGGAACAATTACATTGTCAGCATGGGCATCAGCCCTTGCACGTAATTCATCAGAAATTTCATTCAATAGGCGTTTGCATTCTTCAGCAATATTGGCTAGAGGAAGTGGCTCTTTACCTCCAGTTCTTCTCGCAGCAAAAGCGCAGTCATTTTCTATGTCGCGTGGACCTATATCTAACCTTAGTGGAACACCTTTAATTTCCCAATCAAAATATTTCTGTCCAGCATGAATATCTCTTGAGTCGACCTTCACTCTTAATCCAGCAGATTTCAGTATTGCTGCAACTTCATTTGCTTTTGACACTGTATCAACTTCTGAATTCTTCCTTATCATAGGACAAATAACAACTTGGTGCGGCGCAATTGCAGGCGGCATAATCAGTCCATTGTCATCTCCGTGCATCCCTACTACTGCACCAAGAAGCCTTTCCGACATTCCATATGTTGTTTGGTGGCAGTGTTGTTGTTCGGCATCTAGATTTTCGTATGTTAGATCGAATGCCTTTGCCCATTGGTCTCTATAATGGTGACATGATGCCACCTGTAGTGTCCTTCCATTAGGCATGATTGCATCTATTCCAATTGTGTACCATGCGCCAGGGAATGTGTCCCATACGGGCCTCTTTGCCTTGATTACAGGTAGACATAGTTTGTGCATTAGATTGTCTACAATTTCTAAATCTTGTTCGATTTGTCTAGTTGCACAAGCCTCATCGACGTGAGCCGTATGTGCTTCAAAGAAGTGTATTTCTCTAACACGAATGAATGATCGAGTTTGTTTGGTTTCATACCGGAATGTATTCACCATTTGATAAACCTTCAATGGTAAATCTTTGTGTGAGCGAACCCATAATGGGAACATAGTATACATTGCAGTCTCACTTGTAGGCCGTAAGAACATAGGTATGTCTAATTCATTTTCACCAGCGTGCTTCACCCAGTAAACCTCTTTTTTGAATCCACCTTCTTCATCTTCATCACGAAGATCATCAGGATCAACTCCTTCTTCTCTTGCCCTTTTCAATCGCGCCACTAGGGCATTTTCCTTTTCGAGAAGATTTTCAGGTATCAGTAATGGGAAATTGACTTCTTCATGCTCAGTCCTCTCCATTTCCTCATGAGTAAGTGAATCAATCAACTTCATTGTTCGCCATCCATATGGCCTCCATACATCCATTCCTTTGATTGGATATCTTTTGTCAACCAATTCTGAAGCTTCAACAATAAATGGGTACCAAGAGTTGAAATCATCAACTTTTGAAGGGATGCCGCGCTTTGCTTTACCTTTGCCCATATTACTCACCTATACTTGGTGTTCATCAAATTGCCGCATTACTTGCGACGGAAAGCAAGAATGATGACAATAATGCTACATGCCACAGCAACATAATCTGGAATACCTAGAACAGGGAAGGGCTCAGACCATCCCATTTCATTATTAATATCATGGATGCCAGCCCAATTAATTCTACTTCCCTCTCCGCCATTTAAGAATCCGAATGCCCCGAATATGTTAGCAACAGCGGTTAATAGCGAAATTATACCAAATGCTTTGAGCAATCCTCCACCATCATTAGTCACATCTTGTTTAGGAATGGATGGCAGTGATGGCAATGGCATCGCATCAATTGGTGCTGCACCTGGTACAACTTCGATCATTGAGTCCTGTGTTGTAACCGCAGTAACAACTTCAACTTCTGGTAACATTGTACCTTGACTCGGTTTACTAGGGATAATTGGTTCAATATTTAATCCAAAAATACGCTCAGCGAGACTCGCTAAAATAGGGTCTGCGGCGATTTCAGACTCATCAATATCGCCATCAAGAAGACGTTTGAGTTTATCTTCATGACTGGCCATGCAATCGCCTCGCAAATCGATGTGGGCAGGTGCTCATTATCAAGCGTTCGCCTCAAGCATTACCGGCTGCTTCGACCTCAGCCCAATCTTTCATGAATCCAGCAAGTCCCTTATCTGTTAGTGGATGTGTCATTAGTTGACGGAAGATTTTAGTTGGCATTGTCACGGTATGAGCACCCATTTGCATACAAGCTAGAACATGGGTTGGATGGCGAATAGACGCAGCCAGTACCTTTGTATCAACATTATAATTATCCCAAGTAGACATAATTTCTGCAATCAAAGTCATTCCATCTGCTCCAGTATCATCGATTCTTCCGATAAATGGTGAAACGTATGTAGCGCCTGCTTTGGCAGCCATCAATGCCTGTGATGCAGAGAAAATCAAAGTTACATTCGTCTTGATTCCATCTGCAGTAAGAATTTTTGTCGCAGCAAGTCCTTCTGGTGTACAAGGGATCTTGATAATGACGTTTGGAGGCAACTCCTCTTTCAATAGTCTTCCTTGCTCAACCATCCCATCGGTATCCAAAGCAGTAACTTCTGCAGAAATCGGCCCATCACATATTGATGCGATTTCAGCTACTACTGTTTTGAAATCCCTTCCACTCTTTTTAATTAAGGATGGGTTTGTGGTTACTCCGTCAAGAATACCCCATGAGGCAATCTCTCTAATTTCATCTACGTCGGCGGTGTCTAGGAAGAACTCCATGTGAGGGTGTCATAGTAGGAGGTGCTTCAAGCCTTCCTCGCGATTACCTTCTTGACTGCCTCAGAAATGTGATGTGATTTCAATCCCATCATTTCCAACATTTCTTCTGAACCAGCCGATTCTCCGAACCTATCATGAACTCCTATTTTCTCCATTGGCACAGGTTGATTTGATACAATATGTTCTGCCACTGCGCCTCCAAGACCTCCGATAATCGAATGATCTTCTGCGGTAACAATCGCTCCACATTTAGCAGATAATTGATTGATTAGTTCGGTGTCAAGAGGCTTGATTGTATGCATGTCGACTACCGTGGCATTGATTCCTTCAGACTCTAATGACTTTGCAGCCTCCATTGCTTCGTGAACTAGCACCCCACAAGCAATGATTGCAACATCATTACCTTCAGTCAATGTAATTCCTTTTCCAATTTTTATTTGATCTTCCATACCTTCGTACAATACCGGTGTTTTATTTCTAGCTGTACGCATGTAAGATGGTCCACCTAGCTCAGGTAATTGCATTGTAAGTTCCTTTGTTGAGATGTCATCGCAAGGGTGCATAACAACAACATTTGGAAGAGTACGATATATTGCTAAGTCTTCAATGGATTGAGCACTTGAACCATCTGTACCTGTGTGAGTACCACCATGCGATCCACAAAGATGCACTGCAAGGTTTGGCCTTGCAATTCCATTTCTCATCTGTTCGAATGCCCTTTCAGTAAATATTGCAAATGTACTTGCAAACGGAATATATCCGCTTGAAGCCAAACCAGCACCTACCAATAGCATATTTTGTTCTCCGATTCCACAAGAAACAGTTCTTTCAGGATGCGCTTTCCTAAAGTGAAGGGATTTGGTTGATTTACCAAGATCTGCTTCAAGAACTACAACTTTCGGATTTTTAGCTAGTGACAGTAATGCCTCTCCATATCCATCTCTAGTCGCTGCCATTCTGGTCATGCGTTCACCCCCAGTTCAGATAGTGCGATGGCCAATTGCTCATCCGATGGTGCAGCACCATGGAATGCTGGATTGTTTTCCATGAAAGAAACACCCTTTCCTTTGACAGTCTTCGCTATAACAACTGCAGGCTTGTCAGTTATTGAATCCATCCAATCAATTGCGTCCACAATTTCACTCATGTTGTGTCCGTCGATTACTTTCACAGCCCACCCAAATGCGTTCCATTTAGCAGGAATGTCAAACATTCTCATCTGTGCTTCACAAAAATCATCATTTTGAATACCGTTACAGTCGACAAATAACTTGAGATTCCCAAGTTCGTGGTGTGCTGCAGCCATGGCTGCTTCCCAAACACTCCCTTCCTGAATTTCACCATCTCCAACCATGACATATGCATTTCTTTGGGAGCCGTCTATCTTGGCTGCTACTGCGCAACCCATTCCAAATGAAAGCCCCATTCCTAGGCTGCCGGCAGAGAAGTCAACACCTGGGCACCATTTCATGTCCACGTGCCCTTGGCATACACCGCCTTTAACTCGGTAAGTTTCTAAATCAGCGTGTGTGATGAAACCCATCTCTGCTAATACTGCGTACATTCCTGGTGATGCATGCCCTTTTGATAGAATGAATCGGTCTCGGTCGTCCCAATCAGGATCATCACTTCTAGCACGAAGCCTGTGCCCATATAGTGCACATAGAATATCGACTTCTGATAGAGAACCACCTGGGTGACCTGCTTGAGCCCTATGAGTCATTTTACATATCTCAATACGACATTTTCTAGCCATTTCTTCTAATTCAGCGATGCTCATACCAGTCATCTATACCGCTTCCGAAATATGGGCCTAAGACTATGGCCTTTGATGCTTGTGCTCATTTCGAATAGACTTAATCGTCATTTTCATTAGTTGTTTTGCCCAAAACTGGCAAAGATGGCGGCTTTAATACTCCGCTCAAACGCTTTGCTGCATCAGATAGTACAAACACTAAATCTCCCATTAGATTTCCTTTCTTTGGTAAAGCTCGAGCCGATAGCATAATGAAAACTGCAACGAACCAACCAAAGAACAACAAAGATGCGAAATTACCTAGTGTTCCAATGCCGCCAAACCAATCTTCTGGGAGAATACCTTGGTCTTTCCATTTGTTATCAGCAACGATGAATACTGCCAATAGAACACCCATCAGTGATTCACCTGCAATGAATCCAGCACCTATTAGGACACCTTTGTCTTGTACTTCCTTTATTGCTAATGTGGCCTCATTACTAGGTTTGCCTTCCAAAGTACCGTCGACTCTCAATCGTGCGCTTGAAAGTAGGATGTGTGAGATGAATCCACCCGCCATAATTGGTACGGATAGGTACAATGGCAGGTAAATTCCGATTGCAACGCTCATCACAGGCATTGCTAAACGAATTAAGATAATTGCAATAATTCCTCCTAATATTACCATTGGAAGGTTCATATTTCCTCCAAAAGCACCTTCCACAATCGCTCCTATCAGTTCTGCTTGTGGTGCGAAAAGTGCATTTTTGCATTCAGGATCATTTGGTAACGGATTTTCCATACATGCTGTGTTGGTTATTCTAAAAGCATCGTGTAATAATGAAAGGACAGGACCAATGACAAGTGCTCCTACAGTAACGCCTACAATCTCTGCAGTTTGTTGTTTCCAGGGTGTTGCACCAACCATGTGCCCAGTCTTCAAATCCTGCATTACATCTCCTGCAATTGCTGCTGATGTGGCTACAATGGCTGCGATGAACATTGTAGCTACCATCATTTCTTTTTCTTCCATACCTAGAATTAATCCACCAACTATCCATACTAATCCTATAGTGAAAAGCAATGTTGCAATTGTCATTCCTGAAACAGGAGAATTAGATGACCCAACCACGCCTGCGATATATCCGGCAACTGCTGCAAAGAAAAATGATACAACTGCAAGGAATAATGCACCGGCTAAAGCCATAATCATATTCCCTGTTGCATACCAATAGAATATGAAAATCAATACGACTAATACTCCACAGAACATCATTACTTTATTGAGAGGAAGATCCATTTCAGTTCGTAATACTTCATCGCTATTTTCTGATTTTTTGAATGCCTTACCAAGACCATCAGCAATCGTCTTACGCATAGACCACAGAGTGTAAATTCCTCCTACAACCATTGCCCCAACACCCGCATAGCGTATTTGTGAAACCCATATTTCCTTGTAATCTGCCAATCCTATTCCAAAGCTATTTGATACGTCAGGGAAACCATATACAAATCCGTATATTGGTACTAGAACTCCATAACCTAGTACTCCTCCCATGAAAATGAATGCAGCAATTCTGATTCCAACTATGTATCCAACAGAAAGTAGCGCCAACGAAAGATCGATTCCGCCATAGAATTTAGTTCCGAATGCAGAAGCAACACCTTCCACCTTAGCTTTTGTCGAACCAAATGCTTTCACCATCCATCCATAAGTTGCACCAATCAAAAGTGCATAAACAATTGCGGTTAACCCACTTCCGCCTTTTTCGCCAGCCACTAAAACTTCCCTACAAGCTACACCTTCTGGATACGGAAGTGCTTCTTCGACAATGAATAATCTTCGAAGAGCAATAGTAAACATGGTTCCAAGCAAACCCCCCAATATTGCAATTAGGAATGTTTCCATCCATTGAATATCATTCCAAATTCCTAGAACTAGTAGTGCTGGAACGGTGAATATGACACCTGCTGCTAATGATTCTCCAGCACTAGCCATCGTCTGTACTGAATTATTCTCAAGAATTGTTACATCTTGAAACTTTAATCCGCGTAGTATTAGCATACTCATTACTGCGGCAGGAATCGATGCAGACACTGTCATACCGACATACAATCCCAAATAGGCATTGGCTGCAGTCATCAAACCGCCGAGTAGTACGCCGATTACAATGACGCGGACTGTTAATTCCTTGACATCACTATCAGCGGGAATCCACGGCTCTCCGAGTCCGGACATACATTCCGGGAGAAGTGTCCGGCTTGTCAAATAATCGGCTGTTAAATTTGGAACACCCACCCGTATAATCATAAGTCCCTGTATTACCCGACAATAAGAGCAGTCCGCTTGGGGTGATTTCATGTCCGAACATATGTGGCATACTAAAAGTGGTGAAGATGTGCTGCTTGAAATGGACACTCCACTGGGTGGTCTGTCTTCAGAAGAGGCCAAATCTAGACAACTTAAGTATGGCGAGAATAAATTAAGAGAGCCCGAGAAGACTTCTGCATTGTTACGCTTTTTATCGCAATATCATGATCCCCTTAATTATTTGTTAATAGGTGCTGGTTTGCTAGCTCTTGCAACTCATCCAGATCAACCTGGTGATGCTATATTTATTGGAATAGTTCTAACTGCAAATGCATTCTTTGGTTTTTGGCAGGAAAATAAAGCAGAACAGGAAATGGGTGCATTAAAACAAATGACAATCTCTCGATGTGTTGTTTGTAGAGACGGAATGGAAATGGAAATCAGTACTACTGAACTTGTTCCAGGCG
>MDSV01129873.1_pt1 | contig 36182 bp, 29 predicted proteins | sample 810851 | NCBI WGS metagenome assembly MDSV01 (sample SAMN05326640, study PRJNA326480) | marine metagenome | isolation source: seawater | place: Atlantic Ocean: North East | collected 2012 | reverse complement strand
TTTCCAAGCGAAGGCTTTGAGCCGGAGGCGGTGTTGGCCGCGATAGAGGCGGAGAAGGCAACGGCGTTGTTCGGAGTGCCGACCATGTTCATCGCGGAACTTGGCCTAGCCACGTTCAATAATTTCGACTTGAGTTCATTGCGTACTGGCATCATGGCTGGTGCGCCCTGTCCGGTGGAGACCATGAAGCAGGTCAACGACCTCATGCATATGACCGAGGTCGAAATTGCTTACGGCATGACTGAGACCAGCCCCGTGAGTTTTCAGACGCGGGTTGATTCTCCGCTCGACAAGCGCGTAAGCACGGTCGGCCGGGTGCACCCCCATGTCGAAGTAAAAATCATCGACCCGGACACGGGGCGAACCTGCCCGGTTGGCACCATGGGCGAACTCTGTACCCGGGGCTATTCGGTGATGCTGGGATACTGGGAAAATCCAGACGCCACTGCCGCCGCAATAGACAGCAATGGCTGGATGCATACTGGCGACACCGCGATCATGGATGCTGAGGGCTATGTGAATATAGTGGGCCGGATCAAGGACATGATTGTGCGAGGGGGAGAGAATGTTTACCCGCGGGAAATTGAAGAGTTTCTTATGACTCATCTTGCTATAGACGCAGTGCAGGTGACCGGTGTGCCTGATATAAAGTTCGGTGAGGAAATTGTTGCCTGGATTAATATCAAAGATGACGCCCAGCTAAGCGAGGCTGAAATCAAGTCATATTGCGATGGTCAGATTGCCCACTTCAAGGTGCCCCGTTATATCCGATTCAGCACGGAGTTCCCGATGACTGTGACGGGCAAGGTACAGAAATTCAAGATGCGCGAAATCAGCATGCGGGAGCTAGGACTGCAAGATTCGAAAACAGCCTAAGCTTTCTGTTATTGCCGCCTGTGATATTACAGGCTAGGTAAGTGCAATGGTCCATCCCTGAGGATGCGACTCCAGACCCGTTCACCGATGCGGTGTGCTTCTTCCAGTAAGGCGGTTTCATCCAGCATAGTTAAGCTACGGTCTCTCATGACAAACTTGCCATCCACCATTACCGACTCAATGTCAGAAGGTTGCCCATTATGGATCCAGGCGGAGAGGATTCGGCCGGATGGGGTGAGATGAGGCTGAAAGGTGTCCAGCACGAGGATGTCGGCTTTCTTGCCGATCTCCAATGAACCAATGCTGCTGGCTTGATTGACGGCTTGCGCACCACCTGAGCAAGCATCTGCAAGCATGTCCTCGGGTTGGGGTAGGGTGCCAGGTATCTCATCATTACGCTGAATTCTTTCCAGGGAGATTGCGGTTTTCATCACGTGCAGCATGTCCGTATTATTGTTGTCGGTGCCAAGCGCGATACGGCAGCCCGCCTCGCGCAGCGCGGTGACGGGTGGGCTTACGCCTCGATTTGCTGCCATGGCGGCCTGGTGGGTAATGATGGTATTGCTGCGAGCCAGAGCGTCGACCTCCGCGGCGTCGACATAACGGGCATGGGCAGCGAAGAGACGCGGTCCAAGAAAGCCATTGTTATCGAGAAAGGTTGCTGGCCGTACGCCGTGATAGCGCAACATGAAATCCACTTCCGCCTGGGATTGGGTCATATGGATGGTGTAGCCCAGATCGTGCTGATCGGCGAATTCACGGACGTCACGCAGTAACTGAGGTGAAGACAATTCTGTGAGAGCAGCGGCGGGAAACACGCTGACGCGACCACGGTCATAGCCATGCCATTCGCTGTGAAGATCGGTGATGCGCTGCATACCTTCTTCTCGGAGCTGGTCAGAAAACTGTGGCGGGACACTGGCCGCCAGGCGCGGCGGTGACATTGGACCATCGACAGTGGTGATATCACGGACCGATTCTGCAAACACCCAGCGTTGACCGGTTTCCACCAATGCTGCTGCATCGCGGGCAATGCCGCCGACATTCTGCACCATGGTTGTGGTTCCAGCGCGGAGTCCCTCTACTGCGGCGAGCACAGACATCACCGTCGCTTCCTCCGAAGACAGCAAGCTTTCTGGGCTTTCCGGCAAATCTAGAGAATTGGGGAAGCCAAAATCTTCGTTGAATCCCTTGGCAATGGTCGCTGCAAGGTGGGCATGGCAGTTGACCAGTCCTGGCAGCAGTGCCTTGCGCCGACCATCGTAGACCTGGGCATTGGGAAAGCGCGCAAGAATCTCATCTGTCTCGCCAATGGCGGCAATAACGTCATTCTTAACCGCAAGGGCCGTATTTAGCAGCGTGCGACGTTCAGGATCGTTGGTCACAATGCACGTGTTCGTAAACACGGTTGTGTTTAAAGCATCACTCTGCTGCGCCAGGAGTTGGCCCGCGGGTAGAAGTGAACTTCCCGCAAGAGTGCCGACTCGGGCCAACAATTGCCTGCGCGTAAACTGTGGAAAGCTAATGTTTTTCTTCATATCGGTGAACCATAATGTCAAAAGAGAGAATTAAATTGAATTATCAGTCAATAAAATAGCTGTTAATACTGCGCAGGTCTTCGTTGCCACCCAGATAGCCGGATAACTTACAAGTATTTTATCGGGGAAGCGGAACCTCTCTGTCCAAATCAGCTTGGTATCTGCGCCGACTGCGATTGATACGCCGAGGGCGCCACTGTCCATCAAAATCTGAATTTCGTCCCAGGAACAGGTAATGTTGTCTGCAAAAGAGAGTGTCGGCTCAACTGCTTCAAACAATTCTTGGTGTCGACAATGAGCAGACAACATGGGGTAAAAACAACCAGAAGTGCTGTGCGAAGGTAGCGTATGGGCGAGACTCCGATTTTTTTCCTCGATCTATTTAGGTAGCCAAAAACCTTACCTTAGAGTCATGCGTGGCGAAAATCCAGTGCTGTGCGCAATGCCAGAGTCGTGCTGCGTAAGCAATCTAAAGCACCGTGGTACACGTAACATCTGGTATAGAGGTTATTAATTATGAAAGCACCCAATTTATTGATTATTGTACTAAGTTTGCTCGCTGTTTTTGCAGGAAGCACCGCCATGGCCATCGAAGAACCAGTCTATACTGTGATCGCCGAAGTCGATGGTATCGAATATCGAAAGTACGCAGATTACATTGTCGCCGAAACCGTGGTTACCGAGGCCAGCAGTCGCAACCGGGCGGCTAATCAGGGATTCCGGCGTCTGTTCGGCTACATCACAGGCGACAACCACTCCCAGACCAAAGTGGAAATGACGGCACCCGTGCAGCAACAGCCCAGTCAGAAGATTGCCATGACCGCTCCCGTTCAGCAGTCAGCCAACGAGGCGGGTTGGAAGATTGCTTTTGTGGTGCCAAGCGAATTTAGCTGGGACACCGTGCCAAAACCTACCAATCCGGACGTCTACCTGCGTCAGGTGTCGGGGGAGATCGTCGCCGTGAAACGTTACTCGGGGCGTTGGACCGATAAGAACCTGGCGCGTAGAACAGAAGAATTGCTGCAGGCGCTGGAACAGTCCGCCGTCCAGCCCCTAGGCAACGTGGTGAGTGCTTCCTACAATGCGCCTTTTACACCGCCCTTCATGCGCCGTAATGAGGTAATGGTAACCGTAGAAAGGGCGCCAGAATCCTGATTACGAGTGCTGGACCTGCCTATTTGTCGCCCTTTGCTGGCTGATCTTTGGCCGTCGGGAATCGACTATTCCAGCTGTTCAGATTTTTATGTCAATAACTCTATACAAAACAAGAGTTTATAGAATCGAAATTTTCGATCAGGTCTATCGAAATTAATCGTTATACCGATCACAGCGCGCGGCGTATCTTATCTGCTATCAGTTTTCACACGCAAATTTTGATGCTCACTAGGAGACATATATGTTCAAGAAAACCATTTCCGCTTTGACGATTGCCGCGCTCAGCGCTTCGCCGCTGAGTCAGGCTATCGCACAGAGCACTGCGCCAGATAATGACTACTGGTGGCCTAACCGCCTTGATCTCGGCCCTCTGCGCGCAGATTCTGTAGGCATGGATCCACGCGGTGATGATTTTAACTACGCGGAAGCCTATGAATCCCTGGATATGGATACGCTTATCGCTGATCTCACTGCACTGATGACCGACTCCCAGGATTGGTGGCCCGCTGATTTCGGTCACTATGGTCCCTTCTTTATCCGCATGGCCTGGCACAGCGCGGGTACCTACCGCGTCACTGACGGTCGTGGTGGCGCCGATGGCGGCATGCAGCGATTCGCATCGCTGAACAGCTGGCCCGACAATGCCAACCTCGATAAGGCTCGACGCCTGCTCTGGCCAATCAAAGAGAAATACGGCCGAGCGATTTCCTGGGCTGACCTGATGATTCTGGCCGGCACTGTCGCCATGGATGATATGGGATTCGAGACACTCGGTTTCGCCGGTGGTCGCGTCGATGAATTCCAGCCTGAAGATGTGAACTGGGGTCCGGAAGGCGAGTGGCTTGGCGCCGATCGTCGTGATGCGATGGGATCGCTGCGTGGACCTTTTGGTGCGGTACAGATGGGTCTGATTTATGTCAACCCAGAAGGACCTGATGGAAATCCTGACCCGATGGCATCTGCCCGGCGTATTCGCGAGTCATTCGGCCTGATGGCGATGAACGATGAAGAAACTGCGGCACTGATTGCTGGTGGTCACACTTTTGGTAAGGCTCACGGTGCAGCTAACCCGGGTGACCACGTAGGCGCTGACCCAGAAGCTTCCAGTATCGACCAGCAGGGCTTTGGCTGGCAGAACAGCTACGGAGCCGGTAATGCGCGCGATACGATTACCAGCGGTTTTGAAGGCGCGTGGACCTCTACACCAACCGATTGGTCAAACGGCTACCTCATCAATCTGTATACCTATGATTGGGAGCAAACCGCGAGTCCTGCTGGCAACACCCAGTGGATTCCAAGCAATGGCGCTGCTTCGCAGCTAGTGCCGGATGCGTTCGATTCAAGCACGCGTCATGCGCCGATCATGTTTACCACTGACCTGGCGCTAAAAATGGATCCAGCCTATGCGGAAATCACTGAGCGTTGGCTGCAGAATCCTGGCGAATTCGAAGATGCTTTTGCGCGCGCCTGGTTCAAGTTGACTCACCGTGACCTTGGTCCAACTTCACGTTACCTGGGCGACATGGCCCCTGCTGAGGAGTTTATCTGGCAAGATCCGGTTCCTGAAGTGGGTTATGCTTCGATAAACGATCGTGATATCAACAGCTTGAAAGAAGATATCCTGGGGTCTGGACTAAGCACTGCAGAGCTGGTTCGCGCAGCCTGGTCTTCAGCTTCCAGCTTCCGCATGACAGATATGCGTGGTGGCGCGAATGGTGCCCGCGTGCGTTTGGCTCCACAAAACAGCTGGGATGCCAACAGCCCGGATGAGCTGGATCGTGTTATCAGTACCCTGGAAAACATTCAGGAAGACTTCAATAGCTCAAATCGTCGCAAGCAGGTTTCTCTTGCTGACCTGATCGTGCTGGGCGGTGCTGCCGCAATCGAACAGGCTGCTGAGCGTGCTGGCATTGAAGTCGAAGTACCGTTTGCGCCGGGTCGTGCTGATGCTAGCCAGGAGCAGACTGATGTGGAGTCATTCTCTTATCTCGAGCCCATAGCAGACGGTTTCCGCAATTTCTTTGTCAACGCCAATGAGCGCAATCCGGCTGAGATGCTGATTGAGAAAGCTGCGCTGCTGGATCTGAACGTGCCTGAGATGACTGTTCTCGTTGCCGGTATGCGCGTGTTAGACGCCAATACCAACGGGGCGCAACACGGTGTATTCACTGACCGCCCAGGAACCCTCAGCAATGATTTCTTCACGAACCTGGTGGACATGTCTACAATCTGGGCGCGCTCACCTTCGGATGAAGGCGTCTATGTGGGTCGCGATCGCAACACCAACGAAGTGAAGTGGACTGCGACGCCAGTTGATCTGATCTTTGGTTCAAACTCTGAGCTGCGCGCTGTGTCTGAGTTCTATGCACAGAACGATGCCCAGGAGCAGTTTGTTCACGATTTCATTGATGCCTGGACCAAGGTGATGAAGGCTGACCGCTTCGATCTTTCCGCAGAGCAGCGCGGTGAGATGATGGCGAGCAACTAGTGCTTATTCTGATTTCAGCTTAATCAGTAAGAAAAAACGGCACCTCACGGTGCCGTTTTTTTTGCATGAAAATTCTCGTCTTACTCAGGTTAACGGTTTCGAACTTCCACGTGGGCGATCTTGCCGCCGCTTACCACAATGCGCTCCGTTCCCGGGCGAACGAGCTCTTCATTCGCGCTGTTTCTGGCTTTTAGGGTGAATTGTATTTCGACAATATGGTCGGACAGTGCGGTGCGAGAGTGAACTTCCCAATGTAGAGAGGGGTAAGCCTCGAAGAAGGCGGTCATCATCTTTCGAATATCTTGAATCCCAAAATACAGTCCTGTGTTGTCCGAACTGTAGGTTGCGTCGGCAGCAAACATTGCAAATATTGACTCTAAATCGCGGGCGTTGGAAAGGGCGAAGTAAGCTGAAGCGATTGCATCTGCCGTCATGTTGGGTCACTACCCTGGTTTGTGAGAGCGGGATAGGAATCTTGCTGACCACTGTGCCACAGCTGGTATCTGATGTTTAGACCCAGTTTGTCTTGATCAGATGGGCAGGAATTTTGTCAGCGATGCGTTCATGCAGCTTTGGTAGTTTGGACCAGTGCAGGCCGCCATTGTAATGGTGAGCCGTGTGGTAGCCGAGATTGCCGGTGAACACGTTGTACCATTTGTTGAGATTGTTGTTTGAGGCTTCGAATTGATCGTTGGTGTTCAGTCCAGCGTGATGCTCGAAGGTTGCCCAGGCTGTTAAAAACAGACCCATGAACATGGGTATCACAAACAGCAGCAGCGCGGCCAACGGTTTGTACCAGAGCAGGGCGGCGAGAATCGCAAACGTAACGGCGCTAAACAACAGGAAATCTCGTTGCTCCTTAGGGTGCTTTTTGCCAACCAGATAACCCCGATAGTAGGCGGTGACTGTGACATTCAGGCTATATTCAAACTCGCCCATCCGGCTGCCATCTTTGCGAAGCCAGCGGCTTTCATCCTTGGTCTGATCCAGGAAGTTTTGATGGTGGCCATAGACATGGTGCAGAACCCAAAGGTTTGTGGTCACCCCGGTGTGCAGTGCATAAAAAAATTCGAGGATGCGGTTCAGCCCAGTCTGGCGAAAGGTCGGCGCATGCTGATGATGATGATTCCAGGCGCAAATCTGCGACTTGGGAATAATCATCAGGTAGAAATAAACACCCAACACATAGGGATTGGAGACTGTGAAATACAGCGCGAAGTCCAGCGCACTTAATGCGAGGATGCAGGCGATCGGGACTCTGTCTTCAGCGTGCTTGAAAGCAGCAAAACGGCGGGTCACTTACGGCACGTCCTTGTCGAAAACTACCAACCGATTTTGGCACATCGGCGATTTTTTGCCAATTGAATTCATCCGGTAAGGGCAGCTGCTGACAATTGCTGCGATAAAACACCAGGATTAGTAGATAGATGGTTGGAGCGGGTGCGCTCAGCGAGGTGATCTGGATTCTGCAGAGACGCCATCATCGACTTGAAACGGTCAGAAAGTGGGCCTGAACACATAGGGTTCAAAAATCAGCTCGGCCATATCGTTATCGGTAATAAGCACAAGCCGATCTTCCTCCAGACGCAAGCGACGAGTATTTTGCAGATTCATGATGTAAAAGTTGAACAGTGATGGTGCCTCGCAGAGTTTGCGTGTCGTTACCAATCTGGTCAGGGTGAGGGTTTCGCCCTCATGATTCCAGGTTGCCCCAGCCTCATTACAGTCGGCGGTGATGGCGCTTCGATTTTCAAGCCGAAATCGCAGCAGATAGTTTTCGGGATTGTCTGGTCTTTGCACCAATCCTGAACTGCCGCGCATTTCGATCAGCTGCCAGGAAGTGTTTTCCAGTGGTGATGTGGATTGAGGTTGCCCAAAGGCTAATGTGCCCAGCAGCAGGCAAAGCAGGGCAGGTCCTGAGACGGCGATGGAATTAATTCTGGAGACTGGCTTGCTCGTCATAACGCCGCAATTTTAGCGCAAAAAATTCACAGATGGGAGCACGTCTATCATGTCTCAGGCGATAGCTTCTGTCAGTGCCTTGATCTCCGCTTCGATCTCATCTCGGTGCCGAAGTTGAGTGAACAACTCTTCAACCGTGTTGCCACTGGCGAGGCCCAGCAGGCAGCCCAGCACCGCGCCGCGGTGAACATTGTCGCCGCCAAGATTGGTATTCGACAGTAATCCGGCTTGCTGCGATTCGCAATACTTGTAGGCCAGGTACAGAACACTAGGCCAGGAGTCGGTGATGTAGCAAGCTGAGGAAAACATGCGCCCAACCACATCGTTGTCACTGTGAATTCTGGGACCGATCTCGGACAGCTGCAGGCTAATACTACGTTTACTCCAGGCGCTGATCACCGTGGCTGCATCTTTGTCGCCCTCCAAAAATAGAAGCTCATCCAGCAGGCCAACGTAATCCTTGCATACCTTGGCTAGATACTGATCCGGATGTGTTAGCAACAGGTGTTCCACGCAGATGTCTTTCACCCTTTCCAATGACGTGCCCGACAAACGCTCAGCGAATACGATTGGTGCGATGGTGACGAGACCGCCAATCGAGGCGGTGTCGTGGGTCACTGCACCGCATTCCCAGGCCGGTTTGCCAAGCTCGAGATTGGCAAAGAAACCGCGATGGTAAGACTCAGCATAGGTGTCAGGGTGGCGAGCCGGATCAGCAGTCATGAGCTCAATATAGGCAGCAAGAAACGCGTCGCGGTCATAGTGGCCCTGATTGTCGCGCAGCACCTTTAGCACTGCCCTGGTGCAATAGGCGTTCAGGGTGTTTTCGCCCGCGGGCATACCGTTATGATAATGCTGGTTGGGTTTGTCCCAGTATTGGCGTCGTCCCTTGAGAATCACGTCTCCAACCACCTCGCGTCGTTCGTCATCGGCAGCGTGAGGCCCGCGTCCTCCTTTTTGGGTGGAATGCAGAGACATAATGGAGGAAGGATGAAATGCAGGTGCCGCTTCGAATGCTGTCACACCTCCCCGAAACTGGCGAAAGATATCCATTGGGTTGTAGTACCAATGGACAGGCATGGCGAGCGCGTCGGCGACAAACAACGACTTAAGTGCAGAGATTGCACGCTGCTCTGGGGTGATAGTCTGTGACATAGGTAAAGGGTTTGTTTGTGATGGATTGCTAACAGGAAACGCTTATTGCCGTAACCCGGATCAACCGGGCAATTTCTGTACAGGCAAACAGAGAATTGTTTCCTGCTTGATGTGTGTCAAGTCACCGGTGCGCGCCACTGCTAAGTTATTCATTGAGATATCAATGTCTGATATCGGTGCTAGTTGTGAAGGCACAATTTCAAAGAGAGGTGATTGCAATGTCTAGAGACGTCGGAGACCGCTATAGATGTGTACAGTGCGGTGCTGAATTAGTCTATGAGAAGCCATGTCTCTGCGATGAATCACAGCCCCATTCTGAAATCTGCTGTGAAGAGCAGATGCAAAAGGTGGGAGATTAGCGCTTTTCCAATTATCAGGAGGGAACCGTGAAAGTCTCTAAAATCAGGATTATGGCCGGGATCGCCTTTGCAGGCAGTATGGTGTTTGGACTGGCGTCTTGTGGCGCCAGCGACGCAGGATTTCCACCCATTGGTAAGCCGCCAGCTTTTGACTATGCGGATTGTGACGAGTGGCGTTCAACTATGCATCGTCTGGCATTTGAGCTGCAGCAGCTGGACCTGGCAATGATAGGTGAAGACTACCGGGATACCATGTTCCAACAACAGATCGTCAATCACCTTGATAACATCGAAAGAATTGGAGCTGATTTGCGACAAGGCGATCTGGCTTCAAGACACCAGTTTCTGCTCGGTGGTATGACTGATTTCCTCAACAATGTGGAGCGGGCTCGTATGCATGCTGAATCAAACTCTCCTCGCTATTTCCTCGCTGGCCGTGTATCCGGCAACTGCGTAAATTGCCACGATACCGTGCGCCAGGCTTCTTTCATTCCCTCTATTCCAGAGGTAATGTTCGTTTAACGAATGAGCCATTAGCCAATGCTATTTGCGCGCGAACGCCTACTCTTTTATCAGCACGACTGACTTTCCCCTGCGCGGAAGCGCTAATTGCAACACATGTTGTTCAACTATGACCTCCGGTGGCTATCTAAGTCGCTAGTGTTATGAAAAAGAATTCGGCCACACAAGCGTCACAGCCAAAATGTTGCAAACCCCATTGCGCTAGTTACCAATCTTACCCGGCCTATGAGCCAGCTCTGAGGATTCAGCGTACGGCAAACTATGCGAAAAAAAGCTGATAAACCAGCGTTCTGTACATTTTGCCATCGCAGCGTTGAACTCACCTTTCACCATCTTATTCCAAGAAAAGTCCATCGACGCACCTACTTTAGAAAGTATGTGGAGCGGGAGAAGCTGAATCAAGGTATCTGGGTTTGTCGGCTTTGCCACAGGGGAATCCACAAACGCTTTGATGAGATGGAATTGGCCAAGCACTTCAACACAACAGAGCTACTCTTGGCTGATGCGGCCCTGCAACGACATTTTGAGTGGGCCGCGAAACAGAAATCCTGAGCCGATTAAACAGCGGCCACCAGTGTTCCCACGAAACAGAAAGTGCGGATCTTATCCCATCAATTCCTGGTCGACAGGAAAAAGGCAACAGGCCCTTTTACTTACCACCGAATCACAGTAGCTTGCTGTTTTGACGTAAAGATATTGATGTGAAGCAGTAATCGGCAGTGATAAATTTCGTGGGTGCTCGTAAGGGCGCGATCGGGACTCTTGAAGATCTCAAGGACAGCCCGCCGATACTCAAGGCCTTAGTAAACCCGGGCATTGTGCTGCCGGTTATTAATTGGCTCAAAACCGGTCAGCATGCATCATGCCCGGCTTGACCTGCACTCAATAATAATCAACCACTTTTATGACGCCGGCAAAGATCGTTCCGGGCTGGTGTGGTCGAAGTACATGATTTCCTCTGATGGGGTTCCCTGCCAAGAAACAAGGGCGGTAGCGAATTGGTGCTCCTTATATAGATGCCCCCGGTGTCTATTATTCCCTTAATCTGTCGCGGCTGGATTTACGTGGCATCAACATGCATTCCGGCGATGACCGTCGCACTGCTGTCTACAAAGATAGTAATGTCAATTTCCAAAAGGATGAGCGCACGGACCTGCTCGGCATGGGGCCATCTGCTCGATAGCCTCATAAACAGTCGCATTGGGAGAAACGTGCCAGTTATAGCCAACGGGCTTGTCGGCTAGTATTTGTTTGATTATATGCATTGCGACGACCTCTTTAATTTAGGTCTTGATAGCACTATAGCGCAGTGCGGCGGGGTCGGAAACAGTTGGCCGTGCTGCCGGCCTGGATTTACTGGGAGTCGCTGTCTTAATTTCTGGCCAATGCGAGTAGCAGGACAATTTGTAAGAACAATGCGCCAAGTATCACCAGATTTAGCCCGGTTAGACCAGCTATGGCGAAGGCAAATAAACTGATCGTTCCGTTAAACAGGGCGTAGGGAAGCTGGGTGCGGAAATGCTCTATCTGGGGACAGTCGGCACCGTTGGAGGACAGAATCGTGGTTTCAGAGATGGGCGAGCTGTGATCGCCGAATAACCCGCCGGATAACACCGCGCCCATACAGACGTAAAGTGGTGCGCCGATGGTGACTGCGGTGGGGATTACCAGCGGAAACATGATTGCGAAGGTTCCCCATGAGGAACCCGTGGCGAAGCTAATTACTGCCGATAGCAGGAAGACTATCGTGGGCAGGAGCCAGGCTGGCAGTGCAGCTTGTGCGATACTGGAAATATAGGCTGCGGCTCCCAGATCTCTGCCAAGGTCCGACAGCGCCCATGCCAACAAGAGCGTCACTGCGACCAGTGTCATTTCCGCCATACCCTTTAGGTAGACATCGATGCTCTGTAATACTGGTCTTACTTTTAGGCTCGCCATGAGGACGATCAGCAGCGCAGCTGCACTGAAGTAAGCAGTAGATAAACCCGCGCGAAACGCAGAGCCCGAAACCTGTTGGGTTGGAAAACCCAGGGGCACCAAGAGCAGGCAGAGCACGATCGCCAGCACACAGAGCGGTGCCCAGACCAGGACTGGTTTCGCGTTTGGATGTGTGAAAGCCTCGTTAACATCAGCTCGCGGAGTCCTGTCATCAGGGTTTCGCGCCAGTTGATTCTGGGCTGCAATTTCCGCGTCTCGCATTGGGCCAAGGTCAACTTTCAAGTAAGCCAGCAAGGGCACCAGCGCAACAGCAAGCCAGGCATAAAATTGAAACGGAATAGTTCGGATAAAGGCCGTAAACTCGTTTTCATCCAGACCGAGCGCCGTAAACTCCTGGCTCATCAGGCTCATGATATAGACACCCCAGCCAATAAAGGGCACGAGGATGGCAACGGGTGAAGAGGTTGAGTCGATAATATAGGCGAGCTTCTGTCTTGAAATTCTCAGCCGGTCTGTGAGCGGTCGAAACACTGGTCCAATGATCAGTGGAGTGCCCAGGTCGGAAAAGAAGATCGCAATTCCGCCGATCCAGGCAGCGACCTGAGCCTGCATCTTGTTCTTAACCCAGAGATTAATTGATCGCGCAAACGCTGCACCGCCGCCGCTGTTCTCCATCAGTGCCACAAATCCGCCAATGAAAGCCAGCAGCACGAGCACGCCGGCGTTATAGGAATCTGTAAGTTCCGGCACGATATGATCAGTCACCATGGTACTGAGGCCGGTAAAAGGGTTAAAACCATGCAGCATTAACACGCCAGCGGAGACGCCACTGAATAAACCGATGATAACGTTCCGTGTATAGAGCGACAGACTCAGGGTGATTACGATGGGAATGAGGGATGTTGCGCTTGGCTCCGGCATGCAGCAAGTAAACAGTTAAAACCAGGGGGGTTCAAGCTTCCATCGCGCTAACCCGAATCATTCCGTAAGGTCATCGCTGAGGCGGTATTTCCAGCCTGGTTCCGGATCGCGAATCGAAATGATTCTCATTATTTAAGTTATTGAATTTAATAAGAAAATTGAAATAATTATTGAAATCTGTATACTCCTCGACAGCGTTGAATAGTCTGACGCTCGTACTAGAGGAAATGAGTTATGCAAGGCAGCAGTAAAGTAGTGAGCATGCTGAATAAAGTATTGAAATTGGAGTTGACCTCTATCAATCAGTATTTTTTGCATGCGCGAATGTATCGAAACTGGGGAGTCGATGCCCTCAATGGGGCTTGTTACAAGAAATCCATCAAGGACATGAAACAAGCCGATGAATTGATCAATCGGATACTATTTCTCGGCGGTCTGCCCAACCTGCAGGATCTCGGCAAGCTCTATATTGGCGAGCACACCAAAGAGATGATCAAGATGGATATGCACTTTGAAATGGAGCAGTTGCCTGTGCTCAAGGACGCGATCGCGCTATGTGAATCTGAGCGTGACTTTGTGAGCCGCGAATTACTCCAGGAGATTCTTGGCTACGAAGAAGACTACGTGGATTGGTTGGAAGCGCAGGAATATCAGATCGAGCATGTTGGTATTCAAAACTATATTCAGTCGCAAAGCAGTGAAGGAGATTAATCGTGAAAGGAAGTCAAAAGATCATTGATGCACTGAACGGGCTGCTGGCCATGGAGCTAGCAGCAATGGACCAGTATTTCATCCATTCCCAGATGTATCAGGACTGGGGGCTGCACAAGCTCTATGAGCGCATTGCTCATGAGTTCGATGATGAAAAAGTACATGCCACAGCGCTGATTGGGCGCATGCTTTTCCTGGAGGGCACGCCGGACATGGTTACCAGGGATGGCTTCAAAGTCGGCTCGGACGTTAAATCCATGTTGGAGAGCGATTTGCGAGTGGAATACGAAGTTGCAGACAGACTCAAAGCAGCCATCGCCATGTGCGAAGAGGAACGAGACTACGCCACCCGGGATACGCTGGTTCCGCTGCTGGATGACACAGAAATGGACCATGCGTCCTGGCTGGAGCAGCAGCTTGGTCTAATTGAGCGTTTGGGCATGGAAAACTACATCCAGTCGCAGATGGGTGAGGCACCGGCGCACGGATAGACTTCAGGCAAAATCTGTTTGTCGAACCATCGAGATGCGAACTAGCTGGATTGAAACAGTTAGTTCGTATTCTTGCTCCCTTGCTCCCTCGCACTCCTTTGTTTTTCTGCTCTCAGTCAAGTCTGGCTTGGGGGGCCCGGAAAGCGAGTATTGTCCTGTTTTGAAAATGTTCTTGAGCAGAGCCGGTCTGCACAGAAAGGGTCAGGTTCATTCTTTCTGTGTGCAGGACCCTCTATTTTCTCATTTTGCTCCTGTCACGAGCCATCTGCTCCTGGCCTCTTGTCTGACAATCGTTCTCCCGTAAACTACCTCACTCAATCCAGGCCTCGCGCTGTTAGCGAGTACAATATTTCGCGCCAGCGCGAATCGGGAGAGATCCATGACCGACATTATCAGCTCGGATACCCAAAGCCTTAACTACCAGGAACTCGTCGATTCCCTCAATCGCCTGCTGCGAATTCGCACCACACCTATCGGCATGAAAATGTATGAGCAGGCAGCGGATATGGAAGCAATCCCACGTATTCTCCGCCCCCAGGCTATTCATACCACCGATCAGATTGTTGGTATGGCAGCCCGCAACGGCTGGACCGTGGGCATTACCGCCGATGACCTGGTGGGGGCGCAGTGTAAAGCGGTTATAGGTTTGCACCCTCGAGACGAGGAGTGGTTGGCTGGTGAACGCTATCGTGATGTTTGGTATGGAGATGAGGAAAGTGCCAGGGCTCATCAACAGGCTATGGATGTAGTGGCGTTTGGACACTACCAGGCAATGGCCGTCAGCCCCCTGGCGAGTGGCCGGCGCGGTCCACCAGACATCTGCCTGATTTATGCGACTCCCGCCCAGATGATTCTTTTCATCAATGGGCTCCAATACTCCGGCTATAAGAAATTGGAATGGGGTTGTGTCGGTGAATCCTCCTGCGCCGACTCCTGGGGACGTGCCCTCAGCACTGGCGAACCCAGCCTGTCGTTGCCATGTTTTGCTGAGCGCAGGTATGGGGGCGTGATGGAAGATGAACTGCTAATGGCAATCCCACCTGGATTTCTACCCAAGGTGATTGCCGGGCTGGAGCAGCTCTCAGCCAATGGTCTGCGCTATCCTATTCCCCAGTATGGCATCAACAACGATGTCCGCGCGGGGATGGGTGTCAGTTACGAGAGTTGAACCGGGCAGGGGCGAGTTAATTCGTTCCAATCAGGCAAGCACTGTTAGCGCTCAGTGAGGCTCCGTAGTGTGCTTTTCCTAATCTAAAACAACATTCTCAACACGCTGTCCAGGTCGTATTAGAACCATATAAAAGAATACTTTATGTGGTTTCAAATTCTTCTAAACCAGGCCCTGAAGCGCCGGTGGTTGTTACAGTTAATGACTTTTATCTCCGGGCTGGAACTTGTATCGTATAAAACACGCAGCGCTGAAAGCTGCCTTTGGGCAGTCGCCAGCACCGGGACCTCAGGAAACCCAAAACAATCCTGATAAAACCATAATCAACACCTAAAAAAAGAAAGCCTCACGGGAGATCCTTATGAATCATATCCAACAAGCCGCAGCACTGATTACAGCAGGTCTGCTTTGCGCGGGAAGCGTTAGCGCCCAGTCAGACCGAGCTACCATTGAAAAAGCAGTGTCACCGCTGCCCATGGATCTGCGTGCCGATGCCACAGTTTATACCTACGATGACGCGGGCAATCGCGTCACCCTGAAGGCAGGCAGCAACCATGTTGAATGCCAGCCTACTGACGAAGAAGGCTTCACCCGCTGTGGACCTGTTTCCCAGCGCGCGCGTCGTGACTTACAGGCAAAGCTTTCTGCCCAGGGTATGGAAGGTGATGAGTTACAGCTGGCCCTGCAAAAGGCGGAAGACGAAGGCAGAATTCCGCCGCGGCAGTTCGGTGCCCTGAGCTATCGTCGCTTCGATACGCCAAATCGAATCCAGTATCTGTTTGTCGTGTCCTTGCCAAATGCCACTGCTGCAGAACTGGGCATGCCAGAGGGTTCGCAGCGCGACAACTCGCTCGCGGGTCGCGGTACTCCCTGGATGATGCGTTCTGGTACGTCTGGAGCTCACTTGATGATTCCGGTCAACGGCACCGAGTACTCCAACTAAGCGCCTTAAAGCTGGCGGAGAACTTTTAGCTGACCGAGTCGCGTTCCCTGAGTGCGACTCGCTAAGATTTAGCTATTCTTGCACAGCGTGCATTGAGTGCGCCGCCGCTTGGCCAGGAACACGAGAATAGAGGCTAATACTATGAGTAAAGAGTCTAACGACCAACGCGCGCGACGGCGTAGGTTTCTGACGGGCATGGGCATGGTCGCCACCGGGGCTACTTTAGCTGCGTCGACACAATCGGCTAACGCCCAGGGCCTTGATGGTGATGGCTTCCTGCCCAAGCGGCATCCAAAAGATAGCTGGCTAGCGGAGTTGGCAGGGGGCAAGGATCACCGCGTGTTTATAGATTCCGCCACGGGCACAGGTGGCACCACTGCGTTGAATTACGCCAACAATATCCTACTTGGTCATCGTGAAGACTATGGTGGTGCAGACAGTGACTATGCCATGGTGGTTTGTTTTCGCCATGCCGCCACGTCACTGGGATTCGATGACGTGATGTGGGAGAAGTACGGTCAGTTCTTCAGTCGCGTTACCCGCATCACAGCGCCGAATAGTGATGAACCCCCGCGTATGAATCCGATGAATATAGAAGTGAGTTCCTATGGTAACCGCGGCAACACGCTGGAGATCATTCGCAATCGAGGTATTCAGTATGCGGTGTGCAATAAGGCAACCCGAAGCATGTCTAATTTGATAGCCAGCAATACCGGGTCAGCAGCAGAGGAGATTTTCCAAGAGTTGAAGCAGCACAATATTCGCACCAGCCGCTTCGTGCCTGCTGGTGTGGTTGCGACGACGCGTTCCCAGGAATATGGATTCAGCCTGCTGTATGCGGGGTAGAGCGTTGCGGGATATGCAATGCCCTGCGGCGTAGGTCGCCCCATCTTACTCGAACCAGCGCATTAGATTGCACGACAAAAAAACAATAAAGCCTCGTAAGGTCAAAACCTGCCGAGGCTTTTTGTTGTTAGATGGTTGATATTTGCTTTTTGCAGGGCTATTTAGTGAATTGTTCACAACCTGTGCGTGCAGGTTTATTCCAATCCCTGATAGTAATCTCTAATAGGTTGAAACGGTCCCAGGCGATGTTGTTCAATCGGAAACTCATCCGCGTAGGGCGGGTAAGGGCTATCCACCGGCTTGCGCTTGAGGTCAGGATAATCAACCTCCAGGTTTGCGCGCTGGGGCCGCTCGTGTGAGTTCATATAGGCCGCGACATTGTAAGCCTCGTCATCTGTGAGATCTGGCTTGCCCAGGGGCATGCGCGCCTTGATAAAACGTGCTGCAGTCAAAATGCGGCTCATGCCGGCCCCGTTATTGAAGCTGTCTGGTCCCCAGAGCGGTGGAAACAAGTAGCCATCCGCCATGTCGGTAGTGGCGGGTAATCCCTGGCCATTTTCACCATGACAAACCTGGCAGTTTTCTTCGTAGACTATCTCGCCGGCCGCAACATCCGCCGCCCGATTGGGTTCGGCAAACGCAGGTGGCTCATCCCACAGTTTGCGGGTGTCACTCATTACTGTGTATTGCGCGTTCAGCTGCCGGATATACATCTCCATTGAGCGTATCTCAACGCTCTCCCGATCCAACTCGCGACCATTCATGCTCCGCGTCATACAGCCATTGATGCGGTCACGCAGATCCCTGTCACCGCCATCGCGGCCAGAGAAACGGGGGTAGTGAGTTGCGGATTCAAGGAGAGAAAGCGTGCCGGGACGAGTGCCGGTATCCAGGTGACAGGACGCACAGTCCATATAGGTGCCGGAGAAGCGCTGGTCCGGTTCTTCATGGCCAGGACCCATCATCCTGGCGGTATCACGAATTAATTGGCGGCCATACTCTACGCTGGGCTCCACCTGAAGTTCATGGGGTTGGACCGGACGTAACAAGAACGCGCTCAACAGTACAACAGCACCCACTGCAGTACCGGCGATGAGAGCCAGTTGGAAGGCGCCGTTCTCACGTCTGGGAGTAGGATCAAGACTCATTGTTCACTCTCCTGCCATTGTCTTGTTGTTGATCATACGCTTCCAGCTGTTGCTGGAAAATATGCTTGGGCTGTTCCACGCTTTCCCGCCAGCTTGGGCGCAGCAGGTACAGCAGGCTGTAGATAACCACGCCTGATAGCGTGCCAAAGACTATTATCGCGCTGATCATTCGCCTACTTCCGATTCTGCTTGATACAGGGTCTGCAGGTAGCCTGCGACTGACTGCATCTCTGTCTCGCTCAAGCGATCTCCCCATGGCGCCATGGAAGTACCGGGCACGCCGTTTCTAAGGATGCGCAGGCTCTCGTTCATGCTCAGGCGTTCGCGGGTGAAGTCGGTCGGCGGAATGGGGATGGGGAGGTTAACCACCGCGAAACCGTCGCCGTCACCTTCGTCGCCATGACATTCCGCACAGTGGGTTTGAAACAACTCGGCTCCAGCGCTGCTTGCTGAGGTGATAGTTGGGTTACCAATTGCGCTGAAGCTCTGCACTACCGCGACTAACTCGGCCAACTCTCTTTCGTCGCGGTCACGCCAGCCTGGCATCGAACTGCCATACACGCCATTCCAAAGAATGTCTGCCAGTAGATCACTGCGATATTGGTGCTGAGTGAGGTTAATCGGCGGCGGCTGCAGCCAGGGGGCAGCAGATCCATCACCGGCTCCCTCTTCGCCATGGCAGCTCTCGCAGTTTTGGCGCCACAGGCGAAGGCCACTCTCGTTGACAGTCTGACGTGTTAACGTCGGTGCCGCTTCACCCCTAGGTCGGGTGCGCCCAGGATGGGCATTAAGTTCACTGGCATCCAGCGACATCAGTGTCCATTCGTCATCGCCAGCTGCGGTGCGCATTGCCGCTTCACCTTCCGGCCAGGCCAACTCGCGGCTACGACCCAGGGTGTTCAGATAGGCAACCAGGTCTACTGCCTCTTGCCTGGGCTCGAGAGGTGAGCCGTTAAAGTACTCGGGGTAAGAGGGCATAATGGACTTGGGTACCACACTGCGTGGTGCGTAGAGGTGTGCCAAATGCCACTGATCCGAGCGGGTATTCGCCGCCCTCGATAAATCAGGACCAATGCGCCGGGTGCCAAGCATATGCGGCGTATCCATCGCATCTTCCCAGGCCAGGGTGGCAGCGCCAAAGCGTTCGATGTCTGCTTCAGTAAAGCGGATCTGTTGGGTGTGACAATAGGCGCAACCTTCCTTGGCATAAATCTGTCTGCCGCGCTGCTCTGAGGCAGTCAGCGAGAGCGATGCCACCGGTGCCAGTTGCTCGGTCTGCGCGTCAAGGGTCGACTGTGGCAATAAGCCAAGTAGAGACACTGAAAATACAAAAAATGTGACACCTGCGACCGAGGCCACAATATAGGACATGCGCAGCGCTTTGGCCGGATTGCTGAACGGGTGTTTCGAGTCGTCCTGCTCCGGTGCTTGAATCGTGGTCCGAGCGGCTGCGAAATCCTGGGCACCGGCACCGCGCGGCCCCTTGGTCAACCCATACAGCAACAATCCAAAGCCGATGGTGATAGGTATGGCGGATATGCTACGGATCAGCCAATACGGTTCAGAGGCGCGCAGCGCATCCAGCCACGGGGCACCTTCTTGCCACATGTTGCCCTGTACCAGCCCAGCCAGAGTAAGGTCGACCACCATGATAGTGATGCCCACTGTGGTCAGCCAATAGGCCCAGTTAATCGCTGCCGCGTGGTAGGGCGCGTCATTCATTTTTTGCCAGGCGTGCAGTAAACCGGCAATGCTGGCAAAAGTCGCAAAGCCCAGCATGGCAAGATGGGAGTGGCCGATGACGTAGTCAGTAAAATGAATGGTTTGGCTGAAGCTCATGTCCGCCTGCGCCGATCCCTGCAGGCTGACGATCAGGTAGAACACCACAGACATGGAGGCGAACCGCAGGGCTGGGTTCCTTGGCAACCAGCCGGCGCCGCGCTGGGACAGCACCAGATTACTCACAACTACGATGACAACCAGTCCCAGCATAAAAGACGCGAGGATAGCGGTGGTCTGGGTCGCCATTGGAATCACGGAGAAGATATAGTGGTGGGTACCATTCAGCGGATAAAGAAAAAACAGCCCCCAGAAACCCAGCATGGATAGAAAATGGCTAAATACCGGCCGTCCGGTGCTGGCAGGAATCACATAATAGAGTATGGCCAGGGCCAGAGGCGTGACAAACAGGCCCACCGCATCATGAATCCATAAGCCGCTGAAGGCGGCACCTGCAGCGCCTGGGACAAATTCCGGCACGATATTTCCCATTGGGAAACTCATGAGCGAGAACACCAGAGCGCCGATAATGTACCAACTCGATACGTAGAGGTTTTCAAAACCGTCGCGGAAAAAGCCAGGTAGAAACTGGATCGCGGCAAGCGCAAGTCCTGCCCCCATCACAAGGTCTACCATTAATGGAAACTCAGCCCACTCCAGTGGCTGGCTAACGCCACTAAGAACCAGAAGCCAGCCTGGCAGCATCACGGCGAAATTCCACAGACCGAGTATCAACCAGCCCAATCTATCACTGGTGACAGGTCTCCCACTAAGAACTGGGACTGCGAGGTAGAGAAAGGCGAGAAAGGCATTGCCCAGCCAGCCAAGCATGATGCCCTGGGTATGGGCAAAGCGCAGTCGACCCCAGCTCGGTAAGGCACCGGCGAACTCTGGCCAGATGAATTGTAGCGAGGCGATGATGCCAAAGGTAACGGCGAGTAAAAGGGTGACCAGTGCTGCTAGACCATGGGCTCGGATCAGCCGGTTATTGGTCGCTGATGAGAGTCCAGTCCTATCGCCGGCGGCCTGTGCCTGGGCCGGTTGCTGCCCGTCGATCTCAACTCCGGCGTCGATTGCTTCTGACAACGCTGCTGCTCCATTGGGATTGAAGATTTCTCTTTATCAATCGCCATATTACAGCAATCAATTGCATCAGAGTACTTTGATCAAGCGCAAAATAGCAGTACTCTGACAACTCCGACCCGCGGGTCGAAATTCTCGGTTCGCCTGCGAATAAACTCTGAAAATCTCGGCGTACCTCTCGATAATGTCTGCTTTTGGGATGCTCTTACGGCATTTAGTCTATGCGTCTGATTTATTTTAAACTGACTCTGCTGATGCTTCTCTTGTTTTCCGGCATTTCCACTCTCGCACAGTCCACCCTGCTGCCTGAAATTGAGCCGGGGGTCCCGCGGGAGTTGGCAGTTCAGCGCAAGGCAGTAGTGAGTGAGATTAATTACGAAATTGAACTAAGACTGCCTGCAGACCCACAGCAAACAATAGCGGCAACCGAGACCGTAAGATTTCATCTCGCCGACGCCGGTCAATCACTGGTGCTGGATTTTCGCGAGAGCGCGGACAAGATCCGCAGCGTCGAAGTGAATGGCGAGCAATCTAATTATGAATTCGCATCGGAGCATCTGATAGTTCCATCTGCGGAGTTGAACATCGGGACCAATCGCATCGACATACGATTTATTGCCGGTGAAAGCTCGCTAAACCGCAACCCGGATTTCCTCTATACCCTGTTTGTGCCGGATAGGGCGCGCACAGCCTTTCCCCTGTTTGAGCAGCCCAACCTGAAGGCAACTTATGACCTGACTCTTATCATCCCGGCTGACTGGGATGCGATTTCCAATGCGCCGCTGCTGGAAGCGGAGGATTTGGGTGCGAACAAGCGGCTACGGTTTGCCCGTTCGGACCTCATCAGCTCTTATCTGTTCTCCTTTGTGGCGGGCAAGTTTCAGCGCGTGACTCGCAGCGTGAATGGACGCGAGATGAGCATGCTGCACCGAGAGAGCGACGAGGGAAAAGTGGCACGCAATGTGGACGCAGTATTTGAACTGCACGGTGCTGCGTTGAGCTGGTTGGAAGACTATACCGGCATCGATTACCCCTACCAGAAATTCGATTTCGCCCTGATTCCGAGTTTCCAATACGGCGGCATGGAGCACGCTGGTGCTATCCAATATCGAGCCGACAGTCTGTTTCTTGATGAGTCGCCCAGCCAAACCCAACTACTGGGCCGGGCCAGCCTCATTTCTCATGAGACGGCGCATATGTGGTTTGGCGATCTGGTTACCATGGACTGGTTTAATGATGTATGGACCAAGGAAGTATTCGCCAATTTCATGGCGGCGAAAATCGTCAATCCGGGTTTCCCGGAGATCAACCATGATCTCAATTTCTTGGTAAGGCACTACCCCAGCGCCTATGCCGTAGACAGAACCGAGGGCGCCAACCCGATTCGCCAGCCGCTGCCCAATCTCAATGAGGCCGGCACCCTGTATGGCAACATCATCTATAACAAGGCGCCGATCATGATGCGACAGCTGGAGACGCTGATCGGGGAGCTGGATTTCCAGTCCGGCATGCAGGAATACCTCGCCACTTACGCCTTCGACAATGCGACGTGGCCAGACTTGATCGCGATTCTCGATCAGAAGACAGGGGAAGACCTGGAGGCCTGGAGTCAGGTGTGGGTAAACACGGCTGGTCGCCCGAATTTCAAGGCAAGAGTGATGGGTGCAGAAATTGGTCTACGGCAAGAGGACCCAGCTGCTGCGAACCGGATCTGGCCCCAGCGATTCGCTGTTGCGTCCCACAGTTCAGATACCTGGAGCATGGAAACTCTGATAAGCGGCCAGGGTGAGGCGGCATATCGGGTCGGGACTGGTGATGGCGCTGAACGCAGTGCTGTCCTTTTTAATGCTGATGGTTTCGGCTATGGGCTGTTCCCGGTGGAAGCAACAATGCTTGCTGACTGGGATAGTTTCGAAGCATTGCAAAAAGGCAGCCTGTTGATCTCGCTGTATGAAAACATGCTGGAGGGGCAGGTGATCGCGCCGGGCGATTATCTTTCGCAGCTGACAAAAATCGTCGGACGCGAAAAGAATCAGCTCTTGCTTAATCTTTCCCTGCGGCAATTGCAGACTATCTATTGGTCATTTGCTACCGATGTCGAGCGCGCCGTCGCCGGAGAGGAACTTGAGCGGGTGCTCTGGACAGCCATGCTCAATGCAGAGGACAGCAGCAGAAAGAAGATTTACTTCGGAGCCTACCGGGATATTGCGCTATCGGCTTCGGCACTGGAGCGTCTGCTTGCAGTCTGGCAACAAGAACTGCAGCCAGAAGGGCTTAGTCTTTCAGAGAATGATTACATCGCTCTGGCCAGCAACCTGGCAATCAAGCTGCCACAGCGATCCCAGGAAATCGTGACAACCCAGCTTGGCAAAATTGAGAACGAAGATCGCCGACGCCGCTTCGAGTGGATCATCCCAGCGCTATCCCCTGAGCAACAGACCCGGGACGCATTCTTTAATTCGCTGCAGGATGAAAGCAATCGCCGAATTGAATCCTGGGTATTGGGTGCGCTTAATGCTCTGCATCATCCTCTGCGGCGGGAATTGTCTGAGGGTTATTTGCTGCCCAGTCTGCAACTGCTTGAGGAAATCCAGGTCACTGGTGATATCTTTTTCCCTGCCCGCTGGCTGGGGGTGAGTCTCGGCAACTATACCTCCGCCTCAGCAGCAGCAGCGGTGCGAGATTTTCTGGCCCAGCGCTCGAATTATAATCAACAGCTGCGGATGAAAATCCTGCAGGCTGCCGACACCCTATTTCGAGCGGTCGACTTTCGGCAGACTAAGTGATCGGCTGGGTTCTGTTTTGCCTGGTGCGGCTCAAGTCCGGCTACCCGGTTCTCGCTGCTTTCGGGCTCCTGTCTTTCACTTATTACCTAAACTCCCTGGTTTGTTGCGACCGCACCATGCCGTCAAAGGGCAGTTTTCGTTTACGATAATATCTCGAAGATGTTGCTACTTAGCGGTTACTCAGTTCAGGGTGGAAGCCTAGATTGAGCCATAGCATTCCGCTGTTCCCCTGATTTGATGAGAAGATCCAGCAAAAGCTTCTTGAACAAACTTTATTTTTGCATATACTTTGAAAACCAAAGTGGTTTGCAAAAAGATATCGTTCACCAAGGAGAACTCCTATGTCGGACTCAGTTAACAACACAGACCTGAATTATTTACGTGAAATAGCCGAATCTGGCCAGGCCGCGCCGCTGCTGGGCGGGCGTTTCCTGTCCTGGTCGGGTGCGCTCACCACCTTGGCCTATGCCGGTCACTGGCTGATCGCCATCGACATGCTGGGTCTGGATGGCTCGGCCTACGGCTGGATGTGGGGCACCTACCTAGTGCTGGGCATGGGCGGCCAGTTCTTGCTGGCGAGCACGTTTCCGGCCTCCAAGCCCGGTGCCTCCTCGGTGGGTAACCGCGCCGAGCGCATCGTCTGGCAGGCCGCGGGCTTCGCGCTGTTTGGTTATTTCGCGACGGTGATGGTGAAGTCCTTTGTCACCGGCAGCGCTGACATGGACTTTGCTTATTCTTTTGCCGTGGTGTTCATGGTCTACGATGTGGGGCTGATCACTACCGGTGCACTAGGTGAATTACAGACTCTGACGCGGGCCGGTATTGCTGCGCACTTGCTGGTACCCGTTGCGGCCTGGTTCGCCGGTACCGCCACCAGTTGGCTGCTGGCCTCTATCGGTGCGGCCCTGTGCGTGCTGTTTCCAGGGCTAGTGATGCTGAAGAACGAGCCCAAGGTCGTTGAATAATGACGGCAATGGAAGCGGACAATCCATTTGATCACACGGACATAGACGACGTGATTCACGGTCGCCTAAGGCTTGGTATCATGGCCTACCTATCCAGTGTCAGTCCGGCCATTTTTGGCGAGCTAAGGGACAAGGTGCAGGCTACCGATGGCAACCTGTCCACCCACCTGCGCAAACTGGAAGATGCTGGTTACGTGAGGCAGGAGAAAAGCTTTGTAGGTAAGCGGCCACAGACGCGGATCTTTCTCACCGATCAGGGACGCGAAGCCTGGCTTGCTTGGATACAGCGCATGCAGGGGCTTATCAATGCTGTTGCCTCTGTCTGAGAAAAGTTGAATTCAGGCTAGGCAAGTGAACCAGAGTAATAATACGATGCAGTATTATTACTCTGACTTTTTTGTGCCAATGCCGTGGAGGCAATTTTAGCGAGGCCAATCAGCCTGCTCGCCCGCTGCAAGTAATTCTGAAATGACCAGCTCCAACTACAGATCAATCGACCCCAATCGCACCAGCGCCTGGTCGTCTCGGGTCGGAGAAACCGAAGAACATACCATCCTCCCGCATTACTGTTTGCAGGCTTCCCATACCAGCACTGCGCTGGCTGAAGTTTATGTTGTGTCCTAAATCTATAAGGCGCGTCACTGTATCTGGGCTGATGCCGCTCTCTAATTCCATGACGTCCGGCTTCCATTGGTGGTGAATGCGGGGAGCAACAGCGGCGTCGGCGATATTCATGCCGAACTCCAACACGTTTAAAACCATCTGCATATTCGCGCTTATGATTTTTGACCCGCCAGGGCTGCCGGTCATCAAAATGGGTTGACCGTCCCTAGATACCATCACTGGTGACATGGAGCTGACAGGACGTCGGTTAGGTCGGATCAAGTTGTTTTCGCTGCCCATTAGGCCAAAGGCATCGGGAATATCTGACCGAAGGGTAAAATTTCCCATGTTGTTGTTCATCAGGATGCCGGTGCCTTTAATTACAACGCCAGAGCCAAAGGAAAACATTAAGGTATAGGTATTGCCAACCATATTGCCTTCGGCATCCACCACGGAGTAGTGAGTTGTCTCATCGCTCTCGTAGATCGCTAAGTTGCCCGGCGCGATTTCGTCTGAAGGCAGGGCTCGATTCATACTGATTTTTGCAGCCAAGTCACGGGCATAGTCTTTACTTATTAGAGCCTCGGTGGGGACTTCCACAAAATCCGGGTCGCCCAGATATTTGCTGCGGTCAGCGTAGGAAAACTTCATCGCCTCTGCAATGATGTGGAGGGCATCTGCGCTCTCGGGCCCCATTTTTGCCAGCGGAAAATTTTCCAGGATATTGAGCATCTGGATGACATGGGTGCCACCGGAACTTGGCGCAGGCATGGCCGCAATGTCGAAGCCGCGAAAAGTCCCGCGCACAGGTTCGCGCTCCAGCACTTGATAATTAGCCAGATCTTGCATGGTGATCAGACCGTTGTGGGCCTCCATGTCGGCGACGATTTTCTTGGCGACACTGCCTTTATAAAACGCATCCACACCATGTTCGGCGATCTCTGACAGAGTCCATGCGAGATCGGGCTGTTTCCACAGTTCGCCCACTTCATAGTTGGAGCCATCGGGCTTGTAAAATTTGTGCAGGGCCGCGGGGTTGCTCTTCAAGCGCTGACTGCGTGATAGGTCGGCTGCCAGATCGTACGTGACTTCAATACCATCGCGTGCCATTCGTATTGCTGGCTCCAGCACTTCAGCCAGGGTCATGGTGCCGTACTCTTCGACGATGTGAGCCAGTCCTGCCACTGAACCTGGCACCGCGGAAGATTTATGCGAGAAGCGGTAGGTCTCGTTGAGTACGACATTGCCGTCCTCATCGAAGTACATATCCTGATTTGCTGCAGCCGGCGCGGTTTCCCGAAAGTCGATTGCAATAGTCCTGTTCTCTGCCGCGACATGGACCAGCATGAATCCACCACCACCGATATTGCCAGCGCGCGGCAGGGTGACGGCGAGGGCGAATCCCAGAGCCGCACCGGCATCGATAGCATTACCGCCCTTTGCCAAGATTTCAGCGGCGATTTCGGAGGAAAGCTGATTATGACTTGCCACCATGCCTTTCTGGCCCATAACCGGGTGATTGATTGCACTATATTCGAAAAGAGGTTGGGGCGGAGTTTCCTGGGCGAAGCTGATCGAATCAGTTGCAACAGGGATAATGGTTGCTAGCACATAGAGGCCAGCAATGGTGAAGTGATGGATTTTTTTCAACATGACTCTGATCCTGACTAAATGGTTAAAGCGTGGAAGGGCCTAATGTTGCAGAACGCGAAACGAACTGCCGCGATACTCAGCAAGGCTGATGTTTTCATAGCGCTGCGTTTGTCTGCCGGCTCTGGCTAAGAAAGTAACTTCAACAGTCACCGTATCGTAGCCCGGCAACCCAAAATGGACCGGCTTATTGCTGTGACTATTGTAACCATCGCCTGTATTGATCAGACGTAGCCCCAGCAGATCGCCCTGTTTGTTATAGATGCGAACTTCGGCGCCGGCCCGATTCAATACGCCATCTTGATCGCTGACACTGACCTGCAGTGATTGTCTGGCGGTTTCGCGCGACAGTTCATTTCGCACCAGAGGGTGACGACCAGCTATGTTATAACCCTCGGTTAGCGAGATATCTAGGTCGCCGTCGCCGTCAAAGTCGGCCCACTGCACGCCATGATCGCCGCCGTTCAGTGCAGTTTTGTCTAGATCCAGCTCTTCAAAGGTCTCGCCGAGATTCTGGAACAAACGGTCGTGAGGTGAGCGCAGCCCGTCTTCATCATGATAACCAGCGGCAAATAGATCCAGCCGGCCGTCGTTGTTAAAGTCGCCCCAGCTCGCGCCGACCATATGGTCATTGCCTTCTATGCCCATGGCGCTACTTACTTCTTCAAAGCTGCCGCTGCCGTTGTTCTGGTAGAGTTTGTTGATCCCGTAGGTTGCTACAAACAGATCGAAGTTTCCATCATTGTTGTAATCACCCACGGTGCAATCAACACCACCGTCACCACGTTCGCGGGCGCCACCCTCCATGTCCAGCTCTGCTGCTACATCGGTGAAGGTATCGCCGTCGTTGCGATAAAGCGCATCTTTTCCCGTACCTTGGTTAGCCAAGAATAAATCCAGTCGTCCGTCCCGATTATAGTCGAACCAGCATGCACCGACGGTGGCGCGGGGATCTGCTAGTCCCAACTCAGTGCCGACTTCGACAAACTTGCCGTCCACATTGCGGAACAAAACATTCGGTCCAACGCGATCGGCGACAAACAAGTCAAGGCTGCCGCTATTATCAAAATCCACCCAGCTGATCTGCCTGGTACTTACCTGTGGAATGCCGACTCCCAGTTCTTCTGTGACCTCGGTAAAGCCCTGTGATCTGTCATTGTGGAATAGTTCATTGCCCTGGCGATTACTGCCTATGTACAGATCCAGGTAGCCGTCGCCATCATAGTCGCCCCAGGCTATGGCTCGTCGTTCCTTTCCATCGGTAGGTAAGCCCAGCACTGGTCCCACATTAGTAAAGCCGCCCAGCTCATTGTTGTAAAGCCTGACATCCCCGGTCTTGAAAGCCACTACCAGGTCCAGATCGCCATCGTTGTCATAGTCGCCCCAGGCATTGGACAATCCCATATTACCGCCAAATGTGTCGGGCTGGATGCGGGAAAAGGCAGGCGGGAGAGGTTGGGCTACGGTGTTTGTGGTCAGCATAATTATCGCCACACTGGCTAGCAATTGGATAGCGGCGGAATTCAGTTTCATGGAATCAGAGTCCTCGTCTTTAACAGGTGGTAGCAGGCGCTTCCAGGCTCAGGCCCGTCGCTGCGCCGGATCAGGTTTGCAAGTTCCAAAGGTCGAATCAATTAATTTCAATATCGGGGCGTTCATTGTGAACCCGTTATAAGAGTCGCTTGATATAGGCATAGCTTCCCAGCGAATAGATCGGGCCCGCTTCTTCCTTGATAATCCACCCGAGCTTTTAGAAAGACTCTTCCCGATGAGGCGCATTAGCAACCCAGCCTCTCAGTGGTTTTACGCCATCGCTTAACACGACTTCGAGTTAATGTCCCCGGAGAATTTGATCGCTTGTCACTGCAGTCTCCCGCATTTTTCTCGATAAAGGCCACAGCATAAATGAGAAGCAGGGGGCAGACAAACTTTATTCCGCGCCTTAGAAATATCATCCAGCTCTGGACTACAGGGGCTCTTCAGTCTGCGCTGTGTCAGTCGAAGTTTTGTTCTGGCTAGGCCAAAAGGGTTATTAGCAATTCGGGCATGCGCTTGATTTCCTGTTTCTTTCGTAATTGCTAGTGTGCGTCGCTTCTGGGCTGTTTGTTAATGCCATATAAGTCGGAAAAGCCCGATAGCATGCGACAGATTTAATCAGACTGCGATGGATTCTGCAGCGCGGCTGTTTTAGGCTCGAAGTATTGAGCAGCATTTATCGCAAATACAAAAAAAGGAAACGTGACCATGATCCCCAATGCAATCAAGAGTAGTCTACTCGCCTTATTGGTCTCGGTCAGCCTGGTAAGTTCACTGCTCGCGCAGACACCGGAAATTGCAAAACTGGGTCGTTCTGGGCCCTATCAGGTGGCGTACTACACCCAGCTTCCCGCTGTGCCCGAATTCGGCGCGGCGACCCTGTATTTTCCAGCCAACAAGGGGCAGGATTTTAGCGGCGTAGTGATTGCCCCGGGTTATATCGAACAGCAGGAAAATATCAGCTGGTGGGGCAACCATCTGGCTTCCCATGGGTTTGCGGTTCTCACCATTGATACCAATTCACTGCAGGACAGTCCGCAGTTAAGAGCAGAGGCCCTGATGGCCGGCGTTGAGCTGTTACGCGGTGAAAACACACGCATGGGCGGGACCCTGCGCGGGAAGTTTCACGAACAGCAGATGGCGGTCATGGGTCACTCTATGGGCGGAGGAGGGGCCCTGCTGGCTGCCAATAACAACGGTAGTGAGCTGAAAGCTGCTATTCCGCTTACGCCCTGGCTGCCGGATGGGGATTTCGGCGCGGTGACAGTGCCAACCCTGTTAATCTCCGGTGAAACGGACCGCATTGCAGCGGTGGCCGATCATGCTCGGCCGCATTATCAGAGCCTGCCAGAAAAACTGACGAAAATGTATCTGGAGATCAAGGGCGGCAACCACTTCATCGCGAACTCGATAGTGGAAAATGAAGGGCTCAATCCAAATATAGACGTGCGCGATTTAATTGGCGGCATGGCCGTGGCCTGGTTGAAGCTGTTTGTTGATGGGGAAGAGGCCTATCGGGAGCTGGTATTTGGAGAACTGGTTCCGGAAGACGAGGACAGGCTGTCGCGGCATCTCATGTCAGAGTAATTTAGAATCTACGGTGAGCGCGGGAAGCTAATTTGGGTATAGGATTTGAAGTTGTTGGGGGCAAAAAGGGCTTAGGGGTTGAAAAAATCAGTCCGACGCCACCAATTCACCTTTCCCGCCATAGTCTGCTAACAATTTGTGACAACCCCAAGGGGGCTTCGCCTTTATACTTTGCTTTAATCAACCCCTTGATCTCGCAAATAAGCTGGACCGGGTGTTTTGCAAAAACAATGAGAAGGGAGCTGCGATGAGACAGCTTATGGAGCCCGGGCAGATCTTCCCACGCCTAATTATCACTTCAACTCTACTTGGTTTTTTCGCGCTACCTGGGTTCGCCCAGGACAATATTGGCGATGAATCAACGATTCTCTATTCGGCCGAGTACTTTCAGGAATTTGCGCCTATTACGGCCCTGGATATGGTTAATCGTATTCCCGGTGTCAATGTACGCGGTGGCGGTGGTCCAAGTGGTGGTCCGGCCAATGCCAGTCGCGGTGGACGGGGCCTCGGCGGCGGCGCTGGTGGCATTGAAATTCTGATTAATGGCAAGCGCACCGCTGGTAAAAACAATAACACCCAGGATCAGCTGGCCCGCATTACAGCCGCGCAAGTTGAGCGCATTGAAATCATTCGTGGCACGGGTGGCGACCTTGATGTTCGGGGCAGCACCCAGATCGCCAATATTGTGCTGTTTGAAGCGCTCAGTTCTTCGTCCTTGTCGTACGAGCTGAACACAAACTATTACGCGGATGATAATTCTGAGCCCGGTGGTCGAGTGACCTATGGTGGTCAGGCGGGCAAACTGGACTTCTTGATCAACGCCCAGGCTGAGCCACGCTACGATCACCAGGAGAGCTATGAAGAGAGTATTCTGGGGAATTTTGCGCCGAATGATATCGTCGTGGAAGATCGCATAAGGGACCAGACCAGCTACACACTCTCCACCAATTTTGACTATCAATTCACCGGCAATTCCAGCGCCCGTTTTAACGCACTCTATTCGCAGAATGACAACCCAACCTCGGTTGATCGGGCGACCATCGATGTGAGGGAAGGCGCATTCGACCCGACATTCCAGCGCGACTGGATTCCCGGTGAGCAATTCAATTGGGAGATTGGTTCTGATTTTGAGCACCGCTTTGGTAACGGCGACCGCTTCAAGGCGCTGCTGATTGCCAATGAAAACAATACCGCTAGCACCCGGGAACGATTCAATATTCTCGATGATGGGTCGGACGAAAAAACTCTGTACCTGGATTCCGCGAATGTCATTACAGAGCGTATTGCCAGAACCTCCTATACGGCTGACCTGATGGAGGGACACAACATCGAGTTTGGTGTGGAAGCCGCCCAGACTACTCTCGATTCAGATTTGTTACTGGGTATAAATTCATCCACTGGTACCCCGTCAGCGCTGCACGGTGGCCTGGTTCCGGTTGCCCTACCGAATGCCAATACCTACGTGGAAGAGCAACGTTTTGAACCTTTTGCCATTCATAACTGGCGCATGAATCAGCGCATGACTCTGGAAACTTCCCTGCTTTATGAGTATTCCGAAATAGAGCAGAGCGGTGACTTCAGTCAGGTCCGTGATTTTTCTTTCTTTAAACCCAAGCTCGATTATCGCTTTGATATCACGCCCCAACTCCAGCTGAGACTGTTGTTTGAGAGAATTATTCGCCAGATTAACTTCATCGATTTTGTTGCAGTGACCGATACCTCGGATGAGGATTCCAATACCTTGCCTGGCAATCGTAATCTGCGGCCAGATTATTTATGGAATCATAACCTGCTGTTGGAGTACCGCCTGCCTGACGATATGGGGGTAGTCAGTGCTAATGCCTACTATCACCGCCACAAGGACTTCAAACAGCGAATTGATATCTCCACAGAGGATCAAATCCTCTCTGCAGTCGGGAACATAGGGAATGGAGACATGGCCGTGTTGGATGTGAAGGGTGATATCCGCATGAAGATGATCAACATGCCGAACCTCCTGCTAACCACCGGGTTCTCCTTGCGCCACTCAGAGGTGCGCGACCCGTTTCAGGATATAGATCGTAGTTTCGATAACTTCCACCGAGGGTCGGTGAATATCGGTTTCCGCCATGATGTACCACAATGGCGACTCAACTATGGGATGCAGTTGATAGATCGCTTCGATGGCGATCAGATGCGCTATGACATCGAAGATGTTGAGTCAGATTTTCGCGAACCGTTTGTCACGGCGTTCGCACAAATTATCGCTTTCGGTTCAACAACTTTTCGATTCGATGTGCGCAACCTGATGGACTCAACCTACTGCCGGGAGAGAATCCGTTTTGTAGGCCATGCGCGCAACGGCATTCTGGAAGAATTTGAGAACCGCTGCTCCAACACTGGTGCGGTGTATACCTTAAGAGTGAGCGGCAATTTTTAGGGTGGCTGCTCAATCCGGGCTTCAGACAAGCAGCATTCTTCTGTAATAGGCTGCAGGACCTCAGGGCTTTGCAGTCTCACGCTAATCTCTTGAGCCGAATCCCCTGCCGTAAAATTCCGTAGTGTCCCTTTGGTGTACTTGTCATACATTGACTGACTGTAATTCTTGATCCCACCTTAGCAAGTGAGTCTAGATTTACCGTATAATTGAGATAGCGGTAAATCGATTTGTTTCGAAGTATCCGTTAGAACCAATTATGGCCATACGATAAATACAGAGCGACAAGGACGAGAGTGAGCGAAATTAGGCCTAGTATCCCTCTCAGGTAATATTTGCGTGATTGTCCGGCATTCTCAGCTTCGTGATTGAAGTCGCTAGTACTAATTTCCAATTCCGCGTCTTTAAGTAGTTTGTCGAATAGCGCCGCATTGCCCTTTATAGTTTCGGTACGAGAGAGTTCGCTTGTTTCTGAAATAGAATCGCCGCTATAACGCAAATCCAGATCACTGAGGATTTTCAGTACCCCTCGATGCTCAGGCCGGCCTCTGGCTACGACTGAAAGAAGCTTAAGCTCATTCTGCGTGGGATTGTTGAAAAATGCGTGTAATACCCGCCCATTTTTCATCAGTCGATTGCGCCGAATCAATGATTTTTCGATGCCTGCTGCATTGCAGAGAAGGCCGATATTCGCATTTGGTAACGACATGCATATTAACTCGATGTCTTGCCAATCCTCAGAAATCAGTTCATCTTCATTCTGTATTACGATAATTTTCCGTCTTTTGTTGGGCTTGCCCGCCTGTAGGGCTTTTTCTATGGGCAGTTCGCCGAGTTCTTTGTTGAGGATTTCTGTGAGCTTGTCTTTCCTCAAGGGATCGAAGCGCAATATAGAATTCTCACCCAGTTGTGCTATTCGCTTTATAACTAATTCGACGTAGTAATCAGAGAGCTTTTGTGAGTCTGCATGTATAAAGCAGAATGGCGTGGCAGAGTGAAGTCGTTGGATGACTCGCCCGACTGACTTTTCGTGCCTGGGAGTCAGGTAGAAACCTTCAGAGCGAATGCGTCCCTGAAAGCTTTTTATGAGGTTTGTAGTCTCGCGTATCGAGGTTTTTCGCATAGAAAATCGGCCTTGAGGCTTCATATGTTTGAATGCACTCAATCACAGAGGACTCGCTCACACAAGTCACATTACTAATCCGATTAGTATAACGTATTGACCGGTGAATCCACATACACTCTCTGAGAGACAAGTCTGACTTCATGCTTTTTGAGACAAAATGGCTTAATAGCGGCTGAACCTGCGCTCGATGGATGCACAAAATTGCACTCTGAAAAAGTGGGGTGGGGGGGCTAAACCGTCGAGTTATTGCGCTGTTTGATCAGGTCGAGATGGCGCTGCCTGAATAGTGAAGCGGCAAGTTTTAGGGATAGGAAATCCAATGGCCTGTTGCGCCTTTTATCGTTGTAGGAACGCTTATAAATAGCAGAGAAAGAATATCGTCGGCATTGGGTAGCCGTATATCCATACCGGACACTAGCCTATTTGGGTTGGAGGATCTAAATGCAGAGGGATTAGCCTGCACAAAAGCTTGTCGCAAGAATGACATTTTCATCTTTGAATCAGGCATAGTGAGGGTAATAATCTGATCGAGTGTGTCTCCCGGCTTAATCCGATAAGTCCCATCCACAAGGCGTTCCAGTTCTTGGGTCTCAAGGTAGCGTTCGATCTCTACGTCTTGAAGGAGCTGAATTAAAGCAGCATCAATATCGGCGGAGTCCTGTCCATTGGCAGAATGGCAGAGAAACGCAAAAATGAGCGTTCTAAATAAAAAAAATGAAGTAGCTCTGAATGATTGCTCGAAATTCATTGTGGCATCCATAACGATAAAGGTATCTCTGTGGGTTTTAATCTATAAGGCGTGACTGCCGAGATTCTTTTTTCACAATTAAAAAGGTTTTGCTACTAAGTATGGCTTGTGAGTTTGACCGGCGACTATCTCTAAAGTTGCGCTATAGAAGTTAATATTTGACACTTCGCCTATAGCAATCGAATCGATAACCTCTGGACTTAGCGTGGTCTCTCCCGGATTGAGTGGTTTCGCTGAGAGAATAAATCTATCTCCCATCCTTACACCTGCGACGCTTCCCCTATTGATCTTCACAGTCTGGGTACCTAAAGAAATATGGTCTGATTGTATCGGAAACGCTGGCCCTCCAAACTCACAATCAGTTGGTTGATCTAGTTGGTCAACGAAATGAGATATTCTGTGATTCAGCTCTTCGACGTTTCGGTTACTGAGCCGCCGGTTATATAAATCATGAGATGATGCGGGTTCGGTAAGAGTGAACAGATGTGTGATCAGTTCTGCTCTAGAGTCTCTGCTAAAGAATGTTAATGTGACCCGAATGTCAAAGGAATCGCTAGATTTAGATGCCAATGCTGACGAAATTAGTTGTGACTTTGACGCCGCTAAAAGCAATTTGGCACTGGCAGAACGAAGCTCATTCAGGCCGTTGGTTATCTTTGAGCGACCCCTAACATATTCGATGCGCGCTTTTATCAAGTATCTGGCGTTTCTTACATCTTTGTTGGCACGGTTCAATATGGAGAAATACTGAGTGCTCGCTGGGGAAACCGTGTCCTGCGGGGCTCTGCTGGTGTACCAATTCAATGATTGTTCAACACTTTCGTCAAGGGCGGACATCACGGTTTGGGTCAAATCGTCTGACAGACCGCTTGCAATACTGGAATGCCACCCAGTATTTTCGACGTAAATACCTACCTCATTGCTATAACGAGGCTGGGTCATCGCGCAAGGATGCGATTCCCGCAGAGTAGAGCGTATGAAATTATCTGCCTCGGCATCAAATTCTCTGCCTTGGAGTATTAACTCGGGAATACCTATACCACTTACCTGCATACCCGTTTCATAGAAAGTTGATTCAGTGAGCCTCCCTTCCGAGTCAATAAAGCCTGAAGACGAAATCGAAAGCCCCGAGTTCACTGCTTGACTAAGAATCTTAAATTTAATTCTCTCAAGTAGCTCCTCAGCGGAGAGAGGATTTTGCGTTATTACACTTGATTCTTCCCCGGCATAACTGCCGATTGCAGCGAGCATCAGAGACACGAAGAGTCCATATCTAGCGATCGCTTTCATTACGTTACCTGGTCAAATAATCTTCGATGTCGATTCAGTCGATGCTTTGCAAATAAAGCTTCTTCAGATCATTAGCAACTCTCTGAGGCAGAGACAGGGTCACCTCATAAGCCGTGTCAGAAATTGGCTTAATGCTCTCTATCTCAGCTCCGTAGATAATGCCTTCGACCCGAGAATTGATTGTATCGCTTTGGACGACTAAATCTCCAACCGTCGTAGAACCATTTATGTAAAGCCCGTAAATCTGCTCTGACAACGCACGGTAAGCATCGATCTTGGAAGCCCTTATTGCAAGAATCCGCTTCTGGCTCGGGTTACCCTGCTGCGCTTCTATATCGGCATATCCAGTTGCCGTGAGCCGCCCGCTCTCCATGCGCATGCGCTCTGCAAGC
>MDSV01000283.1_pt1 | contig 36196 bp, 27 predicted proteins | sample 810851 | NCBI WGS metagenome assembly MDSV01 (sample SAMN05326640, study PRJNA326480) | marine metagenome | isolation source: seawater | place: Atlantic Ocean: North East | collected 2012 | reverse complement strand
CCATCAAAAACTCGACTTCCAGAATTAAATGAAGAATTACCCTTAATTGGCTCCTCTACAGTAATGTTGGATCTCTACCGTGATCTAGCTAAGTTTATGAATAAGGAGGATCCTGTTTTGATCATTGGAGAAAGTGGTAGTGGGAAAACCTTGATCGCAGAAGTATTACATAACTTTAGTGATCGACGAAATTTACCTCTCTTAAATATGTCAATTGAAATGTTCACAGAATATGAGAAATGTATCAATCAAATTGAATTAGCAAAAGGTGGAACTGTTTTAATTGAAAACCTAGTTGATTTTGATGAAACTCACCAAGGCAATTTGATAAGACTACTTGAGTACGACTTTAGAAATAACCCCCGATTTTTAATAACCCTTAAAAGTTCGGGAAATTCTGAGAACATTTTTAACTCAATTGACCCAAGCTTGCTATTTAGATTAAATAAATTTTTGATTAACGTTCCCGCCTTACGCTTTCGGTTAAATGATATAAACAAATTGATTGATTCATTCCTAAAGAAAAATGGTGAATTCTTGCAAAATGATGTTATATTTGAAGACGGCGCAATAGATTTATTAAAGAAATATTATTGGCCAGGTAATGTGCTTCAATTAAATAATGTTTTGTCATCTTTAATATTACTTAATACCGAAAGTATAATTACGATGGGTCATATAAAAAACGTACTTAATAATCAGCCCAAAGTATCTCAGGTTGATGAAGTAGGTACAAGATTATCAGATGTTATTGATTATCACGTAAAAAAATATTTTGATGGCCATGGTAGTTTATTGCCACCTAAGGGTGTTTATCATAGAATTATCAAAGAGATTGAAGTTCCAATAATTGAAATTTCATTAATGGCTTGTAAAGGCAATCAATTAAAATGTGCTGAGTTACTTGGATTGAACAGAAATACCCTTCGAAAAAAACTCAAAAATATAAATATTAACGTGGCAAAATTTAAAATTTGATGTAATATTGCAACATAAACTTCAAATGGCTATTATTCTTGCAACAGATTTATGTATAACACCTTAATTAAAAAAATGATGGGTAGACCATCCTTAACTGTCTTTCTTGAGAAACTAAGTTTTTTGAAAAATAATAAGTTGTTACAAAACATCGGCACATTGTTGATCGTATTATCTGGACCAACTCTTGCGATATTAACATTGTTCTATTTGAATATTGTGGAGCAGGAAATGCGTCCACGATGGGTTAGAATGATCCTTTTTGTTGATGTTTTGTATGTAATTATTATTGCAACTTTAGTCATAAAAAGAATTGCAACTGTAGTGGCTGCTAGAAGAGCAAAATCTGCGGGATCTTTATTACATTTAAGATTAACTGGTGTATTTGCGATATTAGCACTTATACCGACGATTTTAGTGGCCATATTTGCTATGGTTACAATAAATTTTGGTTTGGAGGAATGGTTTTCAACAAGGGTAAGTAATGTTGTTAAAACTAGTCATGCTGCTGCATTAGCTTATGAAGCTGAACATGAGAATGGTTTAAGAACGGATGCAAATTCCTTCGCTTCTGCTTTGGATGCAAGATATTCACAGGTTGGTTCAGTTGATTCAGGCGTATTGCGTCTTTGGCTTTCTGACATTCAGTCACAGATACAAAGAGGTTTCCGTGAAGCTTACATAATTGATTCTAATGGAAGATTGATATTAAGGGGTGAGAGAAGTTATGAATTTGATTTTGAAACTCCTCCAATTGATTTTTTAGAAAAGGTTTTAAAGGATGGTATTCTAATAATAAAGGATTGGGAACATAACGAATTCAGAGCGGTTAAACCCTTAGATTCTTATCAAGATAAGTTTTTGTATGTTAGTCGGGTTGTTGACGGAGATATATTTAATTTACTTGATGAAACTCAACGAACAGTTAGGCAATATCAGCAGCATGAAAATAATCGCTCAATGTTATTATTTGATTTTGCGATAATTTATATTGTGTTTGCTATGTTGTTAATTTTAGCGGCAGTTTGGGTAGGGCTTTGGTTTGCCGAAAGAATATCTCAGCCTGTTGGGCAATTAGCTGCAGCAGCACAGCGAGTTGGTTCCGGAGACTTAGACAGTAGAGTTCAGGTAGATAGAGATGACGATGAAATTTCAATGTTAGCTCGCGTGTTTAATCAGATGACTAGACAACTAAAAGGCCAACGTGATGCATTATTAGATGCCAATAAGACATCGGAAGCTGGGCGAAGACAATTCGATTCAGTTTTGTCGGGAGTAACGTCTGGGGTAATTGGTTTGAATGTCTCAGAAGAAATTGACTTTATTAATCCTGCCGCGTCAAAAATGTTGGAACTTAAGGATGCTAATCATATTGGAAGCTCTTTACTTAATATAGCTCCGGAGTTTGGAGATTTGTTATCAAAATTAAAGGGTGAAAAAGTAGATGTTGCAAGAAAAGAAATTCAAGTTCCAAGAAGGGGCGGATCAGAAAACTTATTAGTAAGAATAGCTACTCGAGAAAATAATAAAGGTAAAATTGAGGGATATGTAGTGACCTTTGATGATGTAACAGACTTAGTTAATGCTCAAAGAATGGCTGCTTGGGGCGATGTGGCTCAGAGAATTGCTCATGAAATTAAGAATCCGCTAACTCCGATTAAATTATCTGCCGAAAGATTAAAGTACAAATTTTTACCGATTGCTGGAAGTAATAAAGAAAGTCTAACTCAATACACTGATGTTATTGTCAGACAAACTGAGGATTTAAGACGAATTGTTGATGAATTTTCTCAATTTGCAAGAATGCCAAAGCCAGAAAGAAAATCTTCAAATCTTATTAAATTGATAGAAGATGTAATACATCTGGAAGCTTCTAGAGAGAAACAGGCTAATAATATAATTTTTCAAAATCATGATCCATTATATTTGATCGTTGATTCTAGTATGATTTCACAATCTTTAACTAACTTATTAAAGAATGCAGGAGAGGCAATCGAAGCATTTATCACTAAGTTTGGCAATGAAAACTATCAGCCCACTATATCTATAAGTTTAGAGAATTCTAAAACTGAAATTATTATTTCAGTATCTGACAATGGAATTGGCTTACCAAAAGATCGTTCCCGATTATTTGAACCATATGTAACGACAAGGGAAAAAGGAACTGGTCTAGGGTTGCCAATTGTAAAAAAAATAATTGAAGAACATGGAGGTGAGTTTTATCTCGAAGATGCTGTAAAAATAAATAATGATAATCATTTTGGGGCATGTGCAAAAATTAAATTTCCTAAAAGTGAAGTAACATAATTATTAATTAAGAAAAAAAGGAAGTAGATCTTGGGTAATATTTTAATTGTTGATGACGAAAAAGATATAAGGCATTTAATTGGAGATATTTTAACTGATGAGGGACATCAAACTCGATTAGCAGCGGATAGCACAGAGTGCCTGAATGAGATGAATCATTCACCCCCAGACCTTTTAATCTTAGATATTTGGTTAAAAGATAGTAATATGGATGGAATAGATATTCTTAAAATTACTCAGAGAGATAATCCATCTGTACCTGTTGTTATAATTTCTGGTCATGGCAATATTGAAATTGCTGTAGCTGCCATTAAGCAAGGTGCTTATGATTTCATAGAGAAGCCATTCAATACGGATCAACTATTAGTTGTTATTAATAGAGCTCTAGAAGCATCTAATTTGAGAAAAGAAAATAGTTCTTTAAGGTTGAGCGAGAGTCATAATTTTGAAATGATAGGTCAGTCTAGTCCATTCAAATCTTTAAAGAATAATTTAGATAAGGTTACAAAATCAAATGGGAGATTATTATTATCCGGAGACCCTGGGTCTGGTAAGGAGATAGCAGCTAGATATGTTCATCAAAATTCCGATAGAAAATTATGTCCTTTTATAACAATAAACTGCGCTTCAATTGAAAGTAACAGAATGGAAGAAGTTCTATTTGGTTCTCAAAAGAATAATTTTGAGGTCGTGCCAGGGCTTTTGGAGCAAGCACATAGTGGAATTGTCTATTTCGATGAGATTGCAGACATGCCGATTGGTACGCAGTCGAAAATATTACGTGTTCTAGTTGATCAGCAATTTATGAGATTAGGTGGAAATGATGTTGTTAGAGTGGATTTAAGAGTAATTTCTTCGACTACTAAGAATCTAAAAGCTTTGATTGCAGAAGGTAAATTTCGTGAGGAACTATACCATCGACTAAATGTTGTTCCAATTGAAGTGCCATCTCTAGAAGTAAGGCGTGACGATATCCCTGAGTTAACACTGCACTTCGTGAAAGAGTTAAATGAACAGCAGGGATTGACACTTAGAACATTCTCAGAAGAAAGCATGACATACCTGCAATCAATGAAATGGCCTGGTAATATTAGACAATTACGAAATTATATTGAAAGAATTTTGATTTTAGGGCCATCAACCCAAGAAATATCATTAACAGAGTTAACGCAATTACTTTCAGAAGGTGATATTTCAGTAAGCGAGACAAATACTCAAGATATTGCGACTTTACCGTTAAGAGAGGCGAGAGAAAGATTTGAAAGAGATTATTTAATGACGCAAATAAATAGGTTTGGCGGGAATATCAGCAGAACGGCATCTTTTGTTGGGATGGAAAGGTCAGCGCTGCATCGAAAATTAAAAACCTTAGATATAAAGACCAAAAACAAAAATGAGAACTTAAACAATGGTAGTAATACTGTTAATATTGAATGTAGTTAACAAAATTATTAACTATTTATGGTTGTGAATTTAATTCTTCTAACATTTTAGGGGTTTAAAGTGAAAATAATAATTTGTGGTGCAGGTCAAGTTGGTTGGCAGATTGCCCGTCAATTATCTGGCGAAAACAATGATGTTACGATAATCGACAATAAATCAGAGTTGGTAAAACTTGCATCAGAGACATTAAATGTGAATGGGGTGGTTGGATTTGCTTCATATCCGGATGTTTTAGAAAATGCGGGAGCACGTGATTCTGATATGATTATTGCAGCCACTCATTCAGATGAAGTTAATATGGTAATTTGCCAAATTGCTCATTCAGTTTTTGAAATACCCCGTAAAATTGCACGATTAAGGGCGAAATCGTATCTTACTGCAATTTATTCTGATCTTTATCGTAGAGACCATATGCCAATAGATGTTGTGATCTCACCAGAACGTGAGGTAGCAAAGGCTGCACTTCAGAGGTTACAAGCACCATCTGCATTCGAGACTGAGTATTTTCTTGATGGAGGTGCACAAATGATCGGAGTTGTATTGGATGAGACATGCTCAGTACTAAACACTCCTTTGAGACAACTCTCTGAATTATTTTCAACTTTGAGAGCTTTGGTTATTGGTATAAGGCGAAAAGGAGAGCTTTTTGTACCCACTCCAAATGACCAGTTATTTTTTGGTGACCAAGTATATATATTTGTGCATATCGATGACATTCCTCGTACAATGGAGATTTTTGGGAAGATTTCAAAAAAGAGAGAGAGAGTTATAATTATTGGTGGCGGTAATGTTGGATTAAATGTTGCTAAGGAATTAGAGCTTCGGACTGATAAAATAAGAGTAAAAATAATAGAGAAAGATCTTATAACAGCCGAAATAGCGGCAGATACCCTTGAAAAAACAATTGTGCTAAACGGGGATGGATTAGACTTGGATCTTCTACAAGAGGCGAATGTTCAATCAGCAGATGCAATCTTAGCAGTTACAGATGATGATAAAACAAATTTATTGGTTGCAACTCAGGCCAGAGCCGCTGGTTGTCCAATTACGATTAGTTTAATTAATGATCCTGATATGATTGGCTTGATGGAGCCTTTAGGTATAAGTGCCTTTGTAAACCCAAGGGCTAGCACTGTCTCGTCTATATTACGCCATATTAGACATGGTAGGGTACGTACAGTATTTTCTATCGGAAATGGAGAGGCTGAGCTTATAGAGGCGCAAGTAATGTCTTCCTCACCAATCGCAGGAAAAGAAATAAGGGAAATTGATTTTCCAAAGGGCGTTATTATTGGTGGAATAAAAAAGGAAAATGACATTATTAAACCGATGGGGGATACGAAAATTAATCAAGGAGATGTGATAACAATTTTTTCTCTTTCAAAAGATGTGCCCTCGGTTGAGGCATTATTACAAGTTTCAATTGATTTCTTTTAATGAGTTTTTTTCAGAAATCACCAATTTTTATTACCCTTCTCATCGCCACTTCATTATTAATGTTTTTAGTGGCAATTTTTGGCGTTGTTATACAAGATTTTTATGGGGCAAGGAGTTTTTTTTACTTTGGATTACTAATTCTCTTGATATCATTATTTATAGCTTTTTCTAGTTTTAATAGACCGTTATCTCATTCTTCTCGTAGCCAACTACTAGTAGCAACTACTAGTTTTGTTACCTTACCAATTATTTTTACACTACCGCTGCTATCACTTCTTCCAGAATTAGATCATCATACCTTATATTTTGAGATGGTTTCTGCGTTCACCACGACGGGCTTAACTGGAATTCATAATATTGCAGGCATTTCTGACACAATATTATTTTGGCAGGTATTAGTTGGCTGGTTTGGGGGACTTCTTATTTGGACATTTTATTTTGCTATTTTTAAGTCTTTAGATATTAACAATATTTTTAAAATTACTGAAAAAGAAATAGAAAAGATAAATTTTGAGTCAAAAAAAATCCACCACACTGAAATTTTTCTTAATTCTTTTTCCTCAATTTCCGTTCCGTATAGCATTCTGACTTTAATTTTATGGGGTATTCTGAAGGTAACTGGTGAAACTACATTCTTAGCCTTAACCTACTCAATGTCTACCATGTCTACTAGTGGAATTTCACCTAATGGAGGTATGCTCAGCGCTAATAGTTTTATTGGTTTATTAATGATTTTTCTTTTTTTCTTTTTTTCTCTTCGGTCAACTTCTCTGTTTGAATACAAAACACCCAGGTTAAGTCGAAAAATATTTAGTTATACTGAACTAAAAATTGCTTTTATGCTGGTAATATTTAGTTCAGTAATTCTATTTTTAATGCAAATTCAAAGTAACTATTTAAATTTAGATATATTTTCCCACATGATGCGAAATATTTTTACGTGTCTCTCATTTTTAACTACCACTGGTTGGTATTTGGAACCCAACCTTTATCCAGATATAAATGGATTTGCTATTTTAATAACTGGATTAGTTCTTATTGGAGGTGGAGTGGGAACAACTGCTGGTGGCTTAAAACTTTTACGATTTACGATTATCCAACGTCATTTGCGTTCAGAATTTGGAAAAATGGTTTTCCCTTCCGTGATAAGAACCTCGGAATCACGTATGACGTTAAATGGCTCTGCTATCCTGAAGGTATGGGTATTCTTTTCAGCATTTATTTTTTGCATTATCCTATCGTTTTGCTTACTTAGTTTTTTTGGTTTGCCGACTATGAATGCAATATTTTTGAGTATATCAGCATTTTCTAATACCGGGCCATTGTACGAAGTAATCTCTCAACCTACCTCATTATATAGCGCTCTAACAACACCAATAAAATACATATTAATATTATCAATGGTTTTAGGTAGAATTGAAATTTTAGTTCTATTTTCTTTATTTAATATAGAGTTATGGCGAAAATAAAAGTAATTCACATTTTTCTTGAGGTATTGCATTGTTGAATATTAAGTTTATATGAAAGAGTGTGGTATTTATAAAGATAATTATGGAAAAATTTTAAATGGCATCTGATAAGCAAAACCTTCAGGATTCATTCTTGAATCAGGTTAGAAAATCAAAAATTTCAGTAACTATTTTTTTAATTAATGGCGTGAAACTTCAAGGAGCCATTACATGGTTTGATAATTTTTGCCTTTTGTTAAGACGTGAAGGCCAGTCTCAATTGGTCTACAAGCATGCCATTTCTACAATTATGCCATCATCGTCAGTCAGTATGTATGAAGGTGAGAATAGCGAGTGAAAATTAATGCTGAAAGAGCGTTAGTTGTTCATCCAGAATATAAATCAAGATTATCTACAAAGACTTCAAATCTTGGATCTTTTGAAGAGTCCGTGGCACTTTCTACGTCCTTAGGTTTGAACGTTGTTTATAAACAGAAAATTAAAATAAGCACTATTAGAGCAGGTTCTTTTTTTGGTAGTGGAGCTATAAAAAATATCTCAGATATTATTAATAAATTGAATTTAACATTAATAATAATTAATGGAAAAATCTCACCAATACAGCAGCGCAATTTAGAAAAAGTTTGGAATACTAAAATTATTGATAGAACTCATTTGATTTTGGAAATATTCGCGGACCGAGCTGCTACTCGTGAAGGAAAATTACAGGTTGAACTTGCGTCATTGTCATATCAGCGTACTCGTTTAGTACGAAGCTGGACTCATCTAGAAAGGCAAAGGGGAGCGCTTGGGTTTGTTGGTGGTCCCGGTGAAACTCAAATTGAGTCTGATAGAAGAGCTATTGATAAGGCAATAATAAGAATTAAGAGGCAATTGGAAAAAGTTGTAAAAACAAGATTGCTTCATAGAAAATCACGCAAAAAAGTTCCTTATCCTATTGTTGCTTTAGTCGGATATACAAATGCCGGTAAATCTACTTTATTTAACCTAGTTACAGATTCCAAAGTGTATGCAAAAGACAGATTATTTGCTACCTTAGATCCAACAATGCGTGTACTAGAATTACCATTAAAAAATAAGGTAATCTTTTCCGATACAGTTGGATTCATTTCAGATCTACCAACTGAATTAATAGCAGCATTTAGAGCTACTCTTGAAGAGGTACTAGATGCGGACCTAATTATACATGTTAGAGATATAGCAAATAAAAACACAGATGAACAAAAATTAGATGTATTAAACATTTTGAGTGAACTTGGAATAAATAAGTCTAAAATGGAAAATATCATAGAGCTGTCAAACAAAACTGACCTTTTACCAAGCGCAGAATTAGAAAAGTTAAAAAATACCACAAAACGGTTAAATAACGTTTTTCCAATTTCATCAAAAGATAACGAAGGAATTGACAAGTTTTTGGATGGAGTTGAAAGAATTTTGAGTCAAAATTTTGTTTCTGAGACCTTGAGATTAAAATTTGATAAAGCAAATTATAGGGCAAAACTTTATGATATCTCAATTGTAGAATCCGAAAAACTTTATGAGGAGGGTTATGAAATTTCTGTTAGATGGTCAGAGAAAAGAAGAGGTGAATTTTTTCATTATTTAAATTCCAAAAATATTTAATTTATATGTGTGATACCTTTTGATCCAATTTTAATTAAATCTTCTTTTAAAGTCATAGGTATATATTCTTCGTTAATATGAATACTTGTAAGGTCATCGTAATGTTTTGAAAGGAAATGCCCACTCTGACCAGTTGATATAATATAAAAATTATTATTTTCATCAATTATGTCATAAATTCCTTTAAAAATAGATCCGTGTGACTTACTAAATCTATCGCTTTTTGCTTCTAGTTTTTTCCCACCATGTAACGTAAATTCACCAATTGTATCATTATAAGTTATATTAGCTATCCATCTAAGAAAACTATTTCCTCCTAACGGATTGTGGTAATTTTTAATCTTACTGTATTTTTCTGAATTCCATTCACTAACGTTTTTTCCTAATTTCTCAGTTAAGTAAAATATAACGTCATTTAAGCTATCTTTTGCTAACTCCTGACAGGTTTCTAACTTACCTGTTTGTATAATATCACACCATTGATTTGAATCGTTAATATTCTTAAAAGTACGTTCAATAAATATTGGATTAAAGGGCTCAAATTCATCATAGATTATTCCCAAATCATCTTCTATAATTCTTTGAAATAATATTCTTAACCATTGTTCGTATAAAATTGGCTCAAAAGTTCTGGTTTTCATATCTCCATTCCATTTTGATAATGTTTTAAGGATTTGTTGTCTGGAATTTTTAATAGAACCTATTGGAGCTACACTTCCTTCATACCAGAGTTCCTCCGCTATTAGTCCTAATAAAGATCTGGCTGTATACGAGACCGTATCAGATTGGAAATTACGCAAACTCTGAGTTGTAAAGATATCTCTTTCAATTATTCTTGACTTTAACCTAGATATTTTTTGAGTATCGGCCCATGCAAAGGTTACATTAAGAGGAAAATTGTTATTTGAAAAGTTGTTCCCGGTACTTATGATATAGCCCTCCGGAGGATTTATTGTCTTTGGATTCATTTCATATAAGAAGGAAACATCCCATTGATTTTTAGTTTTCCAACCTGCTGTAGGATATTGTCCTCGTGATTCATGATATTTGTTTCTTTTTGGAATTTTTCCTATCAACTGCATAGCAATATTTTGTCTATCTATGAGCATAAGATTTTCAATTGGAGTAGTATGGTTCTTTGAGGTTTCGATTGCTTCAAAAACATTCTTTGCTAACATTAAGTCTATACTAGATGTCATAGTCAGGTCTTTCTTAAACATCGCATTTGATTTTATACTTATTACTTTATTGGCGTCTGGATTGATTTTCAGGCCAAAATGACTTGCTGGAATAATTGTACCATTTTTTGTCCAACTTAACGTTATATTTGTATCTGGATAATCTTTTGTTTTGATAACATCCTTTCTTGTCCTTAAAGTATCATATTGATCTCCCAATTTATATTTTGTCTTATCAATCGACGAGAGTTTCTCTATGTAAAGATCAGTTTGGTCACCATCTACTAAACTTCTTGCCCAACTGATATCAGCATTTTTACCTGACAATATAGCGGGCACTCCGGGTAGAGACAATCCAAAGACACTGCCAGATGAGAAATCCATTCTGGCTAATACATATTTGCTTGGTGCCGTAAGTTTTGCATGGATATTGTGAGCTAATAATGGGTTAGCATTAACTGATTTATCAGAAGATATTGAAATAATTTCTGCCGATTCTATCTCTCGTTGTCTTGGTATTGGATTGAAAGAAACCCTTTCATCAAATTTACCCGTCTGAAAGTACGAAATCCCTTTATAATCTTCCAAAACTCTGGCACTTAGATCATTATTATCCAACTCACTTTGTGAAAATAAGTCAAAGACCCTATTATCTTTAAGCTTCAAAACTGATTTCAGAAATAATATCTCTTTGTTTATTTGACTACTTCCCAATAGGCCATTTAATCTTAAAATGCTTAGGCTATCAACTGGATCCCATTTTTTTATTGGAAAGTTGTAAATGAAGAATTCTGGCGAGCCTCTTCCAAGCGACTTTTTATTAATTAATTTTAACCATGAATTAACTCCTTGAGCATAAGAACTAAGTGCCTCTTGTGTTCGTTGGCTTTGAAATTCTAAAGAAGCTTGTGATAAGTCTTTTATGTCGATACGTCTCATAAAATCGTCAATTGAGTTACTCTTCTTTCCAAGTATTTCCGATAAATTACCATAAGCGAATCTTCGGCTTAGAATCATTTGCCAAAGTCTATCTTGAGCGTGCGCAAAGCCTAGACCAAAAAATATATCACGATTATCTTCGGCAAAGATATGCGGAATAGCATGATTATCTCTAATTATTGTTATTGACCCAAAGGTTTCATTAATTAGATAGGAATTGTCATAATTAGGAATAGATTTGTTAATAAGAAAATAGATTAAGAATACTATTGCAACTGAAAAAATTAGTGCAGATACAAAAAATACCTTCAATAACTTAATTGCATTAAACATTTAATAATCCTAAACTATTATTTATAAAATTCTTTATAAGTCATTAAATTTAACTACTTTTTGAAATAGGCACTTAACATGAAAATCAGTTTTTTAGGTTTAGGAGTCATGGGCTTCCCAATGGCGGGTCATTTAGCAAATTCTGGACACGAATTAACCGTTTATAATAGAACAGTTTCAAAAGCAATGAAGTGGGTTGAAAGTTATAATGGAAATGTTGCTAAGACACCTAAATTAGCTTCCATTGATGCTGAAATTGTAATCTCGTGTGTAGGTAACGACAATGACTTAAGGGACATTACAATGTTGGAAGATGGAGCTTTTCATTCCATGAATAGAAATTCCATTTTTATTGATCATTCAACGGTTTCTGCAAGTGTTTCTAGAGAGTTATATAACTTAGCAACGAAGAGAGAGTTTGAGTATTTGGATGCACCAATTTCTGGTGGGCAAGCTGGCGCAGAGAATGCCAAACTATCAATTATGTGTGGTGGTGACGAAGCAACATTCAATAAAGCCTTACCAATAATGAAATCATATTCCAAGATTTGTAAACTAATGGGAGTATCTGGATCTGGTCAATTAACGAAGATGGTAAATCAGATATGCATAGCTGGTTTAGTACAGGGATTGTCGGAGGGTTTGAATTTTGCGCAAAAAGCTGGACTTGATGTGAAGGATGTTGTTGAGGTTATTAGTGAAGGGGCAGCTGGTTCTTGGCAAATGGATAATAGGCATGAGACAATGATCCAAGAAAAATATGACTTTGGATTTGCTGTAGATTGGATGAGAAAGGATTTGAAGATATGCATGGAGGAGGCTGATCGAAACGGTGCTGCATTGCCAATAACTTCAATCATAGATCAGTTTTATAAGGAGATTCAAAATTCAGAGGGCGGTAGATTAGATACTTCTAGTTTATTGAAGAGATTACAAGAGATTTAATTCTTGTACAAAGGTGAGTACTTTGCACCTTCCAAAGATCCTCCTATTGTCACACCTGAGCGATTGAATATCATAGCCACAAGATCCGTTGCTGGTTTTATTGTTTTTTCACCTATCCAACCAGAGTTCTCTGCCATTACATATTCTGCATCTGCCCCGACTGACCAGCCCTCCGAAGATCTAAATTGTCTTAGCGAACTAGAAGACATAAAAAATAATACCTGAGAATATTGCTGAGCGCCAATTTTTAATCCTAGCGAAGCTTGTGCCATATTAAAATATCCAACTATAGCATCGCCAATTAACAAGGCACCTTCACCATATGCCCCACCTAACCAAAAATTTGCTTCTGATATATTAGGAATAATAAGCATTCCATGAGATTCTTTCTCAAGGTCAACTGATCCTGGTATCTCAGAATTCATTATGTTTTTTATAGCTGCTACCTCAGTATTAATTTGCTCTATTGTTTTTATCGGTTTGATAATTTTTGAGGTTGAGGCGCATGAAGCGACTGGTAAAGTGGCGGTTACCAACAAGAATTTTCTTCGTGTAAAATTTTTCATAATGAATACCAATTATCTTTTTTTATATTAATAAATTATTAATGTAGAATTGTCATTAAGTTTAATAATTCATTTTTTTAAAATAATAGCAGCTTTTTTAGCAAAATAGGTAACTATTCCATCACATCCAGCTCTTTTAAAACATTTCATACTTTCCATAATAGCTTCATCCTCATTAATCCACCCGCTTTTAACCGCTCCCATAATCATAGAATATTCGCCTGATACTTGATACGCAAAAGTAGGAACCCCAAAGGATGTTTTTATTCTGTAGCAAATATCAAGATAAGGTGCTCCAGGCTTAATCAAAACCATATCTGCACCCTCATTAAGATCACGATAGGTATTTCTCATAGCTTCGTCAGAATTGCTAGGATCCATCTGATAAGTTTTCTTATCTCCAATCAATTTTGATTTTGCTTTTAGGGCGCTTCTAAATGGGGCATATAAATTAGATGCATATTTGGCAGAGTAAGACATTATTGATGTATCGATAAATCCTTCTTTTTCAAGCAAATCTCTAATCCTTTTAACACTTCCATCCATCATGTCAGATGGACCAAGAATATCAGCTCCTGACCGAGCCTGAATTAGGGCTTGTTCTGCAAGTATATCTACAGTCTCATCATTTAAAATCTTATCATCGTGTAATATTCCATCATGACCACTTGCATTGAATGGGTCTAACGCAACATCCAACATAATTAGCAAGTCTGGACATTCATTTTTTAAGGCTTTTGTTGCAGTGTTAATAAGGTTTTTTGGGTTGATTGCTTCCCGACAGTCCATAGTTTTTAAATTTGGATTAATTGATGGAAATAGTGCAACACATGTTATTCCTAGTGCGTAAGCATTCTGTGCCTCTTTTATTAAATTGTCGATGGATAGCCTATAAACATCATCCATAGATAATACTGGTTCTTTTATATTGTTACCTTCACACACAAAGATCGGCCATATTAGATCTGAAACGTCTAAACGATTTTCAGACACCAACTTTCTCATTTGAGAGTTTTTGCGTAGTCTGCGCGATCTGGCACTAGGGAATGAGGAGTTATCTCGCTGCATTGTATTCCTTTAACTGTTAATAAGACTTAGAATTGAAATAGTTTGTAGTTTTAAATCTTCCATGTATTTATCAGTTATTTTATTATTATCAATTAATGATCAAGCTTGTATCTATCTAATAGATTGATGTACGACAATCCTTAAATAACTTGGATATAAAATTGAGTAAAACGTATATTTCCTCACTACCGGAGGGGCTAGATGCCCAGTATATAATTAAGAAATTTAAGGAATCCAATAAAGATTTCCTTTTTATTTCTCGTGACGATAGGAGATTACGTTCAATAAGGGAGGCCTTATTATTCTATGATCCCAATTTAAACCCAATTACTATACCTGCCTGGGACTGCGCTCCATATGAAACAATAAGTCCAAACCCTAAAATAATTTCAGAGAGGCTAGGTTCTTTAGCAAAGATTGGAGATAAAGTAGGAAAAAAATTCATTTATCTAACAACATTGAATTCAGCAACTCAGTACATTCCACCAAAAAATATAATCGCTGAATGTTTCCTAGATATTGAGTTAGGAAAGGGAATTGATGATCAGTTCTTGATTAAAATTCTTGTAGAGTTTGGTTATATAAAAACTTCATTAGTTTCAGAACCGGGAGAATTTTCTATTAGGGGGGGGATAATAGATATATTCACTTCAGGACCGGAGGGGGCTGTTAGATTAGATTTATTTGGTAATATAGTTGATAAATTAAGAATTTTTGATGTCAGAACTCAATTGACCATTAAAAATCTTAATAAATTTCGATTGTTACCAATATCTGAAATTATAATTAATGATATTACGATTAAGAATTTTAGAAGTAATTTTCGTTGGAAATTTGGATCTTTTGGGAATAAAAATGAATTTTATTTGGGGATTTCTTCAGGAATACGAGTGCAGGGAATCGAACATTGGTTACCCTTATTTTACAACAAACTTGAAAGTATTTTTGATTATCTGCCAAACGCAGATTACTTTTTGGATCATGATGTTAGAAAAGATTTATTAGAACGTTGGGATAACATAAATTCGCAATTTCATATAAGAAATAACTCTGTTCTTGAAAGTGCTACTAAAACAAACTTGTTATGGTGTAATCCAGAGTCTTTATATATTTCACCAGTTCTTTTTGATAATTTTTTAATTAACAAAGAAGTTTACCAGATAACTACACTTCCTTTACCGCCAGATCAAAACACGATTAATGCTATGGGAAAATCCGGAAAGAAATTTTTTTTAGAGCAACAACAGGATAATGTATATCTGTTTGAGATTATTAATGATTTTATTCAAAGCAATATAAGTTCAAAACATATAATAATTACAGCTACTTCAGAGGGCTCCAGAGTAAGATTAATGGACTTATTAAAAGATGAAGGAATCAATAATCTAATTCTAATTAATAATTTCGAAGAGATAACTTGGAGTTCTGATGAACGGATGATTTTTTTAGCTATCTGGGCTATCGATGATGGGTTCTCATCTAATGAGATGATAGTTATTTCCGAAAGTGATATATTTGGAAAGAGACTTTATGCCAATCGCAAAAAAGTAAAACGAAAAAAAAATATTATTACGGATGCTATAAGTTTGGAGGTTGGCGATTCCGTCATTCACATTGATCACGGTATAGGTCGATTCCAAGGTTTTGAAACAATACAGACAAATGGCAATCTTCACGAATGTCTGTTAATTGAGTATGCTGAGCAGTCTAAATTATTTTTACCTGTTGAGAATATTGAGCTCTTAAGTAGGCATGGGCAGGGGTTAGCAGTATTAGATAAGCTTGGAGGATCTTCATGGCAAAAACGAAAATCAAAATTAAAAGCTGAAATTTTAGAGATGGCAGGGAGTTTAATTAAAACTGCTGCTATAAGGCAATTAAAAAAAGTTAAACCTTTGTTTTTACCAGAGCCCGAGTGGCAACAGTTTTGTTCAAAATTTAAATATATGGAAACTGATGATCAGATTTCAGCTATTAATGCAATTATAGCAGATTTTGAATCTGGTGTTCCTATGGATAGGTTAATATGTGGTGATGTTGGTTTTGGAAAGACCGAAATTGCAATGAGGGCTGCTTTTATTGTTGCAATGTCTGGCTTACAGGTAGCGGTTATTTGTCCGACTACATTGTTATCAAGGCAGCATTATTACTCTTTTTCTGAACGCTTCTCTGGACTTCCAATTTTTATTGAGCAGCTTTCAAGATTAACCCATAAAAATAAAATAAATAAAATAAAAAGTAATTTAGCAGATGGAAATATTGATATAGTCATAGGAACCCATTCATTGCTTAATGATAATATTAAGTTTTCAAAGTTAGGTTTATTAATCATAGATGAAGAACAACATTTTGGTGTAAACCATAAAGAGAAATTAAAAATTATTCGAAATGACATAAATGTCTTAACTTTAACCGCAACACCAATTCCTAGAACGCTGAATATGAGTTTATCTGGAGTTAAGGATTTAAGTATCATTAGCACTCCACCGATAGATAGGCTCTCAATTCGAACATATGTCTTGGACTTTGATACTGTGACTATAAGGCAAGCTTTATTAAGAGAGTTTTATCGAGGTGGGCAATCTTTTATAGTTGTTCCAAGAGTAAAGGATATCCCACATTTGGAAGAATTTTTAATAAAAGATGTTTCAGAGCTATCTTTCGTTGTGGCTCATGCTAAGTTGCCAGCTTCAGAATTAGATCTTAGAATGAATGAATTTTATGATAAAAAATATAATATTCTTCTTTCCACTACCATTATTGAAAGTGGTTTAGATGTTTCTTCTGCAAACACTATCATTATCCACAAAGCAGATATGTTCGGCTTGTCTCAACTTTATCAGCTAAGGGGAAGAGTAGGACGTTCGAAGTTAAGAGCATATGCCTATTTAACTACTAAAGTTTTAAAAAAAATTACTCCTAACGCTCACAAGAGGTTAAAAATAATTAGTTCCTTAACTAACCTTGGAGCTGGTTTTAATCTTGCCAGTCAAGATTTAGATTTACGCGGGGCTGGTAATATTTTAGGAGATGCGCAATCAGGTCACATTCGTGAGGTAGGATATGAACTTTATCATTCGTTACTTGATGAGGCTATCTTAAAATTAAAGGTAGGCCAACAAGAATTTCAACCTGAGTATCAAAGAGAGTGGACTCCCAAATTAAATTTGGGAATGTCAATTCTAATTCCAGAGTCGTACATTTTGGATAATAGCGTTAGGTTAGATCTTTACAAAAAATTATCTGAATTATCGTCAAAGATTGAATTGGAAGGATTTGCATCAGAACTGATAGATCGTTTTGGACCTCTACCAAAAGAAATACACTCTCTTTTAAGTATTATTCAGATAAAGGCAATTTGCAGAAAAATAGGAATAAATCAAATTGATATAGTGTTTAACACAATTACAATTGATTTACGAAAGACCAATAAAATTAATATGGAAAAAATGCTCAATTACTTAAAAGAAAATATTAAAGGATTAAATGTTAAAAAAGATAAACTTGTTTATACAAGAAAATGGCGATCAAAAAAGGAAAAGATAAGGACAATATTTGCTATTTTAAGAGAATTACGTCATTTGTGTGACAATTTATAGTTTTTTCAATAGTATATACAGAAAATTCTGATAAAAATATTAATTATACACATTAATTCATTATTAATTCTAGCCGTCAGGAATTTAATTTGAAATTTCGAAGAGACAAAAAAACTAATATAGAAATTAACCAACGTGGATTTGACTCCTATGACTTTAAGCTTGGAGATCTTTTTAGAGGAGAGAGGGCAACTCTAGGTTTATCGTTAATGGACGTTCAGCGGGCATTAAAGATAAAAGTTGAAATTATATCTGCTATAGAAAATTGTGAGATTTCTGGAATACATGACACAGTCTTTATTCCTGGATATGTAAGGTCCTATGCAAAGTACTTAAATCTTGATCAAGATTGGGTCTTTGAAAAATTTTGCCAAGAAACTGATTTTTTAAACCCTTTATCTAGCTATAATAAGAACAAGAAAATTAATTCGACCTCAAAATTTTATAGAAGTAAGACAAAATCAATTAATAATGTGAAGTTAAATCAGTCATTGAAAAATTCAAATAAGATATATGGAGAACAAAATATTAGGTCAGTAATCTCACTTTTATCAATTTGTTTTATGATAGTTTTTTTTGGCTCTGGAGGGCTTTTTGTATTAAATGCAATTCAAAAAATTCAGATTATTGAAGACGAAAATTTACCAATCATCATAGAAAAGGCAGATAATTTGCAATACAATTTTGACTCTTCTGGTATAAAATCTGATACAGGAAATGAATATTATTCTTCATTTACGCCCCGAGATGGACCAATTGTCGAAATTGACGTTAACCAAACTGGTGTATTTTTAGCAAAACAAAATGATTTTTTGACTAATGAATCAACTGATGAGCTGACTGGATTTCTTGATGATAACAACGATATTCAAATATTTGCTAGTAGGCCAGCTTGGGTTCGAATATACACATTTGATGGTAAAATTTTAAATGAAAAAATTCTAGATGTTTCTCAAACAATGAAGGTACCAAAAAATATAGATAATGCTCTCCTAAGATCTGGAAATGCAGGTTCTGTATTTATTAAAATCGGTGAACGTTCTTTTGGACCAATTGGTGAGGGAACAGCTGTCGTAAAAGATATATTGCTTAGCCAGGATAATATATTAAAAAGTTTTAAAATTGTTACTGACCAGAATTTACTAACTCCATTAAAACGAATAAAAATAATAACTGAAAAATCAGATTAAATGATCCAAGTTTGTAATAATAGATTTATTAATAAGATCGGTATAAAATGTCCTTGAATTCAATCAGACCATGGCGGGACATTCAGCGCCGGGTATCCAGAAAAATTTTTGTTGGTTCGCTGCCGGTGGGGGGAGACTCACCTATATCGGTTCAAACAATGACCAACACAGATACATCTAACGTTGAGAAAACATTGCAACAAATAAATGAATGTTTTGAAGTTGGTGCGGATGTAGTTCGTGTTTCTTGCCCAGACAAAAGCTCGACGTTAGCATTAAAAACTATTTGTGCCGAAAGTCCTGTACCAATTGTTGCAGACATCCATTTTCATTATAAACGAGCGATTGAAGCTGCAGATGCTGGAGCTGCATGCCTAAGATTTAATCCGGGAAATATAGGTGATGAAAATAGGGTTAAGGATGTCATCTCTGCTGCAAAAAATAACAATTGTTCTATTCGTATTGGTGTTAATGCCGGTTCAATTGAAAAAAACCTGTTAGAGAAATATGGAGAACCATGCCCTGATGCGTTAATCGAAAGTGGTCTGAGACACATCAAAATTCTCGAAGATAATAATTTTTTTAATTATAAAATTAGTGTCAAGGCTTCTGATGTATTTCTTTCCGTTGCTGCATATACTGGGCTTGCTGACGCAACAAATGCTCCTTTTCATATTGGAATTACAGAAGCTGGCGGACTTTCATCTGGAACAATTAAGTCATCTATTGGACTAGGAAATCTGCTTTGGGCCGGTATTGGTGATACGATACGAGTCTCTTTGTCTGCCAATCCGGTTGAGGAGGTTAAGGTGGGATACGAAATCTTGAAGTCGTTAGGACTTCGCCACCGAGGAGTGACTATAATCTCGTGTCCTTCATGCGCTAGGCAAGGCTTTGATGTAATTAAAACAGTTGCAATATTAGAGGAAAAATTAGCGCATATTAAGGCTCCACTAACAGTCTCAATTATTGGTTGTGTAGTTAATGGTCCTGGAGAAGCTCTTATGACAGATATTGGGTTTACAGGTGGTGGAAAAGATAGTGGTATGATTTATCTCGATGGTAAGAAAGTAAATAAATTAATAAACTCGGAAATGACAAATAAAATTACTGAGTTAGTTGAGCTTAAAGCGAAAGAATACGATTATACTGGAAATAATAATTGAAGATATTTTTTTTAGCGTGTTTAGTTATTGTTATAGTCCTTTCGTACATTAGATTTTCGAAACCAGATCAATCTCTTTGGCATGTTGATCCAGAAGAAGTCTCGGGAAATAATTTAAAAAATTCATATCTTATAAATTCAAAAAACAAAAACAAACCTGCTTACTCTTTAGAGGTAAACGAATTATATCATGAGTTAAATAAAATAGTTTTGGAAGATAGATGCAAAAAAGTCTTTGGAAATGTTAAAGAAAATTTAATAACATATGTTTGTAGGAGCAAGGTTTTTGGTTTTCCTGATTATATTTCAGTAAGTTTTAGCCGGCTTGATGATGGAAGAACATCTCTGGCTATTTTTTCCCGCTCTAGATTTGGTTTATATGATTTTGAAAAAAATATAAAACGGATTGATAGATGGTTGGAAAAACTTAAATCAGCAATTTAAATATCTTAATTTAGTATTTATAATTGCATCAGGTAAGTATTTTTGCAGAGAGTAAACACTATGATTACTTTAGACAGGTTAAATCAGCTTGAGGAACGATTTGAATTCTTAGAAGTGAAGTTAACACATGAATTAAGTGCCGAAGAGATAAAAGTTATTGGACAAGAATACGCAGAGTTAAAGATCGTGGTAGAGAAAATCCAAACCTATAAAAAGGTTCTTTTTGATCTGGAGGAGCTTGATAAAGTAATCAACGATCCAGAGTTAAGAGCTTTAGCAATTGAAGAGAAAGAAGTTTTAACTACAGAGTTATTAAAAGTTAAAGATGACTTACTCTTAGAGCTGATACCTAAAGATAAAGCTGACGCAAGACCCGCTATTTTGGAAATTAGGGCGGGAACTGGAGGTGATGAAGCTGCGCTCTTTGCAGCAGATCTACTTCGGATGTATCAAAAATTCAGTGATAGTATGGACTGGAAAGTGAATTTAATTTCTGAGTCAATAAATGAATTGGGGGGAGTAAAAGAGGTTGTAGTAAGAATATCTGGTAAAAATGTATTTGAATTTCTTAAATACGAAAGTGGAGTCCATCGAGTGCAGCGGATTCCTGTTACTGAATCAGGCGGTCGTGTTCATACGTCAGCTGCTACGGTAGCCGTACTTCCTGAAGTTGAAGAGGTTGATATATCTATAAGTCAAGCTGACTTAAGGATTGACACTATGAGAGCTAGTGGAGCAGGGGGGCAACATGTGAATACTACAGATTCTGCGGTTAGAATTACCCATCTACCCACGGGAATCGTTGTTACGAGTTCTGAAAAATCTCAACATCAAAACAGAGCAAATGCAATGCATGTGTTAAGATCAAAACTTTATGAACTGGAGAGGGATAATAAGAATCAAGAGCGAGACGCTGAACGCAAAGAAAAGGTTGGTAGTGGGGATCGATCAGAAAGAATAAGAACTTATAATTTTCCACAAGGAAGAGTTACTGACCATAGAATAAATTTGACAATTCATAAGCTTAATCAAGTATTAGAGGGGAATTTAGGAGATTTGATTGATGGTTTAAAAGCAGATGATAGGTTAACAAAGTTATCAAATCTTTCAAATGCGTAATCTTGTACAAGAACTTATTGGGGACGCCATAATTCGTCTTAAAGTTCCTGGAATTGACGATCCTTATGGTGACAGTATGAGAATTCTTGCTAATGTTTTAGAAGTTCGAAAACAAGATTTGTTAATAATGGATTTAAACTCAATCTCACCAAATTTGTTAGCTAATTTCTCTTCTAAAATTGAATTACGGCGAAATCTGAAACCTGTAAGTCAAATAATTGGATATCGTACTTTTTGGGGCCGTGATTTTTTCATTAATGAATCGGTTTTGGACCCAAGGCCAGAAACAGAAGAAATAATATATCATGCCTTGAATGAAAGCTTTAATAGTGTTTTAGATTTGGGAACGGGCTCAGGGATATTGATCATTACTTTGGCTTTAGAAAGAAAAGAGATAGAGGCGGTTGGGGTCGACATATCAGAGAGTGCTCTATATCAAGCCAAAAAAAATATAGAAAAATTTAATCTTATTAATAGAATAAAGTTAGTTCAATCTAATTGGTGTGAGAAGATTAAATCAAAGTTTGATCTAGTGGTAGGAAATCCCCCATACATCGATTTGGCAAAGACTGATGATTTCCATCCGACATTAGGTAAATGGGAACCGAAGATAGCGCTGTTCTCTGATGATTCTGGAGTTGGTGCATATACTATTATTGCTCAACAGTTAAAATCTGTACTAAACAGAACAGGTTTAGCAATTTTTGAGATTGGATATGATCAATATCCTAAAGTTTCAAATATTTTTAAACAACAAGGATATAAAACAGCCGTATTTAAAGATTTATCTAACAAAGACAGGGTTATAAAAGTCACATTTGAATAAGAATTCTCAAAAAAGTTTATAGATTTTACGAATTTTTCTTGTTAAATAATAATTAAAAGGTTAACAGTTTCTTGCTTAGTAAAGTATCTAGAGCATTTATCTATTCGCGAAAGTAATTTATTCTATATTATTGTGAATACTTTTAATATTAACACACACATAAAGAACTTTTTATGAGACAATCAAATAAGTCGCGTTCACGTAATAAGAATGGCCATAGGAGATCTATGGCCAATGCAGTTAATAGGGTCTTTGATAGTGCCGGGCCAGAAGGAAAAGTGAGAGGCACTCCTCAACAAATTATCGAAAAATACATGACTTTTTTTCGAGATGCACAATTGGCTGGTGATAGAGTGGCGGCAGAGAACTTCCAACAGCATGCAGAGCATTATGTTAGATTGTTATCTGAAGCTCTTAAAGAGCAAAATGAAAAAAGGGAACAGCAAGAAAGTATAAATGCAGCTAAAAGGGCAGAAAAAACTCACTCCTCCACTGAAGAAGAAAAGGCAAATTCAGATAGTGATAAGAAATTAGATATGATCGATGATACAGATGATATTCAAAAGCCTAAAGCAGCAGAGTAACTTTCTTAATATTTTTCAATCAGGTTTGCTAATTTACACCAATCAGCTATAGCTAGATTTTCAGCACGTAGTGTAGAGTCGATATTGGCCTTACAAAGCAATCGTTCTAAATTTGGATGTAAAGATTTTAAAGAAGATTTTAACATTTTTCGTCGTTGATTAAAACCTTGCTTTACTATTTTCTCTAATACTAAAGGGTTAGCATAATACTTTGGTGTTGGGTCTGCTGTTAAGGAAACCACTGATGAATGTACCTTTGGAATCGGTCTAAATGCCTCAGGTGGGAGGTGCATAGCAATTTTTACTGAACTTCTCCATTGTGATAAAATAGATAGTCTTCCGTAGGCTTTTGAACCAGGTGTGGCGACAATTCGATTTGCGACTTCTTTTTGAAACATCAATGTCATATTTGTCCAGATGGGGGGCCAACTTGCCGGTCTTAACCAGTTAACTAAAAGCTCTGTTCCAATATTATAAGGTAAATTAGAAATTATACGTATTTTGCTTCCTTCCTTTAAACTATTTATATCAAAATTCAACGCATCTTGATGAATGATTTTTAAACGATCATTGGAATATTTAGCCAATTCTTGAAGAATAGGTATACATTCTTTATCTCTTTCTAAAGCAATAACTTTTCTTGCCCCAGAGGATAAAATAGATCTTGTTAAAGCTCCGGGTCCTGCGCCAACCTCTAAAACTACAGAGTCCTCTAATGAACCATTAATATTGGCAATTTTTTGAGTAAGATTTAGATCATACAGAAAATTTTGACCTAATGATTTCTTGGGTTGTAACTTGTGCTTATGTACTAGCTCGTTAATCGATGGTAATCTGTTAATTTTCATTATCATTTAATGTAAGTTTGTTAGCTAATCTAATTGCAGAGATTAAACTTTCAGCAGATGCTAAATCCTTTCCTGCTATATCCATAGCTGTCCCATGATCTGGAGAGGTTCTGACAAAAGGTAGGCCTAATGTTATATTTACTGCATCATCGAAAGATATTGTCTTTATCGGAATAAGAGCTTGATCATGGTACATGCATATTACCGCATCATAACAGCTTCTCATTTTATGGTGGAATAGTGAATCAGCGGAAAACGGGCCGTTGACATCAATCCCATTTTCTCGAAGCTCCATAATTGCAGGAGCGATTATATTAATTTCTTCCAAACCAAATAATCCGTTCTCTCCAGCGTGAGGATTTAGTCCTGATACATAAATTCTTGGATTTGAAATTCTAAATTGGTTGATCAAAGAATTGTGACAGGTCAATATTGTATTTTTAATAAGATCTTTATCGATTAATTTTATTGCCTCGTGTAATGATAAATGTATCGTCGCTGGAACGACTTTAAGTTTGCTAGAAGCAAGCATCATAATAGCATTATCACTTGATGTTAGGTATTTCAAAAAATCTGTATGTCCTGAAAACTTAAAATCTGCATGATATTTCAGATTGTGTTTGTTAATTGGATTCGTGCACAAAGCTCGAGATACGCCATTAATGCAACTAGCAGTCGCTAATTCGATACTTGAAATTATCTCGTGTGCAAGTTTATTATTTACTTTACCAATAACTGGTTTTTCCGAAAAAGGGGTGTCAAAAATTGGTAATGCATTTTTCATTATTTTATTTGCTTCTTGTGGATTATTTACTTTAGCAAATGGAACGTTTGGAAATAAACTTTTCATAAAACTAAATGACGTGTACAAAACGAAGTCTAACTCATTTTTCAACTCCTTCCATGCTTTAACTGAAATCTCGGGTCCGACCCCGCAAGGATCGCCACTTGATATAGCAATTGGTTTTTTCATTTAAACACTATTTTTGCATCTGATCTTAAATCAGCCAAAAATCCGTCCGCCAAAAAATTCAATCTTTGAGAAATAAGATAATTCCTTGCAAGTTCCCGATCAGCATTTGATATAGATTGCTCTCTCGAGCAGAGCATAAAAATTGATCTTTTATTCGTTTGGGCGTTAGAAAAGCTAAGTTGTGATTCTCCTTTATCAAGATTAGCAAGAATATCTTTTTGCATTTGGGATAAATCTGTAGTTTTTAGTTTTTGTCGATGAATTTTAAATTCATCACTTTCAATATTTTCTAATTCAAATTCTAGATTTAAGCAGTTATTATTTCTTTTAAATATAGGTAAAATACTTTCAAACTCAGTACTCGTATTCGAAGAAGAATTTAATTGAATAAAGTCTAGTATTATAGAAGTATTATTGAATAAGGGAACTTCTCTTGATCCAAAGTATTTATAAATTACGACAGCATTCTCATAAATTTCTGGTCCAAAAACACTACCCGGTGTAGAAGTAAGAAATCTTGTTTGAAGTTCTTGTGGTATGCTTTCAATTGCTATCCATCCAATATTTCCTCCATCTTCAGCAGTTGTAGATTTAGAGAATTGAAGCGCTGCTGCTTCAAATGTCATACTTTCCGATATTCGGTTTATTAATGATTTTCCCAAATTAGATACTTCAAGCTTGTTGTTGTAATCAAATGGAAGAACGATTTCGGCAAGCTTAACCTCTAAAGTGGCACTTCCATTTATAATATAAGAGTCTATTTCACTATCAGATATATCAGCCCTACCAGAAAATTTATATTGCACAATAGCTATTAGCAATTGTTGGTTTTCAATGAATTCTTTTATTGTTATCGATGAGATTCCTAATTTTTCAGCTTCGGTCACAAATTTACTGACTGGTAAATCAAATTTAGAGGCCAGTATTACCAATTCTTTTTCAATTTGTTCTTTAGAAATTTTTAAACCAGTTAAGCCTGCAGATTCTCTTAATAGTTTTTCATTTATTAATTGGTCCTCAGAGTTTTTCTTAAAATCACCAGTTACATATAGCAAACTTAGCAACTTTGCTCTTTGATCAATTTCATAATTTGAAATAATATTATCATTTACGATTATTGCAGGTTTAAACAAGTTTTCTGAAGATACAGGTAAAGTATTAATAAGAAACACATGAAATATTGATATAAAAGTTATGACGACATTTTTTCTCATACTAACCTCTACATTTATTAGAATTAAAACTAATTTGTTTATCTCCAGTAGGTGATCCAAATAATTCAAATTTCGCACCTAAAGAAATTCCTGGGTTTGAAGAGTTTAGCCCCCTAAAATCTCTCGAAATAAAAAGGTTTAGTGTCATACAATCATGCTTATATTTAGAAGAAATTTCAGACTTGACCATACTAGAAGTTTTTGAATCATAAACAAAATTTAAATTGGCAAGAGTTTTGCGATTAATATGGTAATTAGTTCCAACAGTTAGTTCTGATCTATCGTTATTGATGCCAATTTTTTCATTTTTTGGTTTAAAAAAGAATCTAGAATATAATCCTACATCTTTGTCTTCGTAATCTAATTGTAGATTATTTCTAGTTATTTTAAAATTACTATCAGCCAAAACTTCGGCTCTGACAGAAAAATTATCAATAAAAGAAAATTTTAATGAGCCAATATTAAGAGAAGAACTACTCCCTAAACCAGACCCCTCATGAAAGGCAGTATTACTATTAAATTTAAGAATATTACCAATAAATAAATCTGTAGATGTTCCTTTCTGTGTTTTGTACGAGTTCTTTAAACTAGATTGCAAACGTAACCCTTTCTCTAATAAACTACTTCCATACGAGTGGTTTAACTCATCAAAATTTGAATAACTTAATTCAGAAGTTTTACTATCTTCGTCTGGCTCAGAAACGGATACAGGAATTGAATAAATTATTTGCATCTTTGGTTCATAAAACATTGAGTTTGAACCAATTTGTCGCAAAAATGGCATGCTGTATTGAAGACTTGAAATTTGACGTACCTGAGACAGCAATTTTTCTTGATTGCTATCATCATAGTACTTTTTAAGATTCCCGGATGTGATTGATCTTAATCCAATAATACCACCAGACCGCTTCATGAAATTTCGACGCCATTTTAGAGCAATATTAGCACTTAATGCGTCTCGGCCCAAATTTCCATCAATACTTGATTGCCTCTTGTAGCCATCAACATTAATAAGCATATTAGCTTGCCCACCTAATTTCTGTGGTTTAAAAAAATAACTGATGTTATTTCTTGAATTAAGGTTTGGCATATTGGAATTGGTTATTTCAGGATTTAATTGTATTCCATCATATATTCCATATTTTCCATAAAAGTGGTTATATTGCTCGGTAACCTCCATTAAACTTTCAGTGGAGCGGATATTCTTTTCTGTATGATTGGCTATTAATTCTAAGTTAGAAGCTCGTTGGAATTGAAGGAGAAGTTTTCTATTATTATTTAACTTTGAATTAAAATTTCCGAATAAATAACCGTTCAATTTGCTAGACGAAATCCCGTTAGCAACAAAACCTTCAATATTGAGATCGGAATTGTTGAAAAGTTTTCGATATTTAACCCCAAGGTCCATAGAATTATTTAAATTTATTTCTGGTGTTAAAAGTAAATCGGATGATTTATTAAGCGGAATGAAATACGGCATTTTAATCTTAATGTTTGACGACTTTGAATACTTAATATCAGGGACTAAAAATCCTTTTGCTCTCTTTAGTGAAGGATCAGGCAATCTTAATAATGGTGAATAGAATAAAGGGACACCCAAAAATCTAAATTGAGAGCGATAAAAGTATATTTGTTTTGATTTTTCATCATGTTCTATTCGTTCTGCTCGAATTTCCCAGAGAGGGACTTGGTTCTTGTTACAAATATTACATGTAGATGCATAAGTTTTATAAAATTTATTTGACAAGCCATCCTGTCTGACAATTTTTGTTGAGATTATTGTTAAACTATCTGCTAAGATAAATTTTGTCTCTTCGAGAATAGCATTCCTAAAATTTTTATCAAATTTTCCATTATCGGCGTGGATAATTGTTTGATGCCCATCATAATATGTTAACGGACCAGCAGCAACTATTTGGTCAGTTTTTTTATTATAACTAATTGAATCGGCGTTTAGTATATTTTTCTTATAAGTGATTTCAACATTACCTCTTGCATTAATAACATTTCCGTCCTCACTTACTGTAATAATATCGGCAATTAAGCTTGGGCTCGCATTTAGTTTGGAGCTGAATATTAAGCTGATTATTAGAACAATAAAAAGTCGTTTTAAAAACATTTATCCATCCTCGTAATGCAAGATAATTGCCAAGGCAAAGAATATTAATATGATTGGAGGCACCCAGGCTCCAACAAACGGGGTTATGGCACCATTTTCACTTAAAATTCTTGTGAGATTATTTAAGAGGAATCCACCTATTCCTAATATTACACTTACAATTATTAGTAAACTGGAACTGGTAAATCTCGCTTGTCCCATATTTAGAGCACCTCCAATTAAAAACATACCGATCATCAAAACTGGAAGGGCGATTTCTTTATTTAAGTAGACCCTGTGCTCACGGGAAGAAAAACCTGCATTTTCAATTCGATCTATATATCTACTTAGTTCCCAAATTGAAATTTTATTAGGCTCACCAAAACCTAATTTAATTTTTTTAATATTTAAGTCAGTTTTAATTTTGTATTGGTGATAAGTTCTGGACCTATCTTCCGGTCTATTGTCTCGGCTCACTTTCCACACTTTTACGTTTGACAAATCCCATTCCTTTAACCCAACGGTTGCAGAAGTTGCTTGAATACGTGCGGTTGGTACTCTATTTTCATCAAACTCAAAAATTGTTAAATTTCTTAGAGTACTTGAGTTGTCAGAAATGGATTTTGCATGGATTACTCTCTGGCTATCTTTTGAACCTTCTCTTAGCCAAATACCTTCATCATTTAATGAAAAATTGGCTAAAGGTTTATTCAATTTAGATACTTCTAAATCGTATACTTTATACATGACTGTATTTAACGGGTTAATTATCAATATTAGGAATATACCAATAAAAAAAATAGTCAAAATTGGTGCGATTAAACTTCGTAGAATTGATCTTCCTGCACTTCGTATAATTATTAACTCACCGCTTCTTGATAAGGTTATAAAGAAATGCAAAGAAGTTAAAAGTATCATTATGGGGATTAATGAATGAGCGGCTATGGGAGCCTTCAGTGATGCCAGATACAATAAGTTTAGAGTAGTAGTAGAGTTTGAATACTCAAATCTAAGAATGTCAATCCAACTTAGAATTGTTAAGCAAATTATAAAAACTAAAAATATAATAACAAATGAAGATATAATTTTTTTTGAAAGGTACATATTTAATTTAATTGTCAACATATACTTCCTCTGGAAGAATTTCCGATAAAATAAAAAGGCTTCCGCATACGATGAAACAATAGTTTAAGTAAAATAAATCCTAATAAAAGTGGCAAATATACATAGGGCCAATTGTCACTATCTCGTCGAACTAAAGTTAACCCATTAGTTGAAAGAATATTAAATATTAAAATTATTATAACCGATGCTAAGATCTGTCGATACAAACCAAATCTATTATAGCTACCTATGGACATTATAACCGAACATAAAAGGATATATAATATACATTGGAAAGGCTTCAGAAGCCGATCATGTACTTCAAAATGTGCTCTAGATTTTGATATTTGTAATTTTTCCAACAATTCTGGGTCAGCTAAAAACAATCGAAATATTCCGTAATTATCAATGTTCGTCATTTTATTGTTATTTGAGCTCGACAATTGAGAAAGTTCATAAGTAAGGCTATCAAATCCGACGTGACTCAAGGTTTTTGATTTTAAGTCTAGAGTTTGTAGTAAACCGTTAAATAACACCAAGTGGGATTGTTCATTTTTCTTAACTAATACGGCTTTTTTCGCTACATATGTTAAATCACGTTCAATTGAACGTTGATCATGAATGAATATATCTTCTAGTTCTCCCTTATTATTTACTACAGAGACAAAAATAGTCATTTTTGGGACTGGATGCATAAATGATCCATCTGAGATTAATTTACTAATAATATCTTTCGAAATTTCTTTCGTTCTTAAATCAAGCTGTCCTCTACTTATTGGAACTAAGGTTAGGGATAAAAATGCAGAAAATACTGCAATGATTAAAGCAAAATATATAAAAGGTTTAAGAATACCTAATGGTTTCATACCAGCTGCATCAAAAATAGTAAGCTCATTTCCGGAGCTTAGCTTACTAATGGTGAGTATTATGGATGCTAAAGCCGCAATTGGTAGTACTATTGCTATTACTTGGGGTAAAAATAAAAATATAAGCTCAAAAAAAACACTCGTGGACTGACCGTCTCCGATTAAATTATCAAAAATTCCCAACGATCGATTGATCCAATATGCAAGAATTAATATCAAACAGAAAAATCCAAAAGTCTGAATTAACTGTCCAAGCACATAACGATCATAATGCTTCAAGGGTTTGAAAACTCCATTATCAACTTATTACTAGTATAAACCGATTCACTATTTAAAAATAGTGTATTTATAAATTTTTTAACTTATAGACATGTAATATAATCGCTATGGAGATATCAAAATGGCATCAAAAAATAAAGTGTTATTTAAAAGGCCAAATTTGTCCCAAATAACCAAGTTAAAAGACGTTCTAGTATATTTTTGTGACGATAGTATCAGAAATGATAAGTTTGATAATATGTTAAATAAAATTACTGAGGGTTCTATCGAGCGTATTAAAAATAACCCAAAATTTTTGAAATTAAAAGAAGGATGTTTTGTAGAATTTCAATTACCATTTCCCCTTAAACTTGATTCTCTTATCATTGTTAAAAAACCAAATAATCCCAATAAACTCAGTACTCAAGAAATAGGGGCACATTTGTCAAAACATATAGACCAACGCAACGTTTCAATCTTTTCAGAGGATGAAAATTTTCTGATTAATGTAATTTTCGGGTTTGAGATAAGGAGCTATCATTTCGATAAGTATAAAAGTGAAAAAAAAACAACATCAAGAAAAATACAGATATTTTGCAATAATCCAACCAAGTTGAATTTAAAATATCAAGATTTAAGTGTAGTCAATCAGGGAATGATTTTTGCTCGCGACCTTACAAACGAACCCTCTAATATTTTAACAACTATCGAATTTTCCAATCGTTTAAAAAAGTTGGAAAAAATAGGGCTAAAAGTAAAAATATTGGATGAAAATGAATTGATCAAACTTGGGATGAATGCTTTGTTAGGAGTTGGTCAAGGATCGCCAAGTCCATCCAAAGTGGTAATAATGGAGTGGAATGGAGGTGGAAGCTCCAAACCGTTAGCATTAGCGGGAAAAGGAGTGGTGTTTGATACCGGTGGTATTTCAATAAAACCAGCAAATGGGATGGAGGAAATGACTGTTGATATGGCTGGGGCCGGGGTTGTGGCAGGAGTTATGAAAACACTAGCATTACGTAAAGCTAAAGCCAATGTAATAAGTATCGTTGGCTTAGTTGAAAATATGCCAGATGGTGAAGCTCAGAGACCTGGTGATGTCGTTAAATCTATGAAGGGCGAAACTATCGAAGTAATAAATACAGATGCTGAAGGTCGGTTAGTACTTTGTGATATTCTTTGGTATCTACAAAAAAATTACAATCCTAAAGCGATAATCGACCTTGCTACATTGACTGGTGCTATTATTGTGGCATTAGGTCATGAAAAAGCAGGTGTCTTTTCTAATGATAATAATTTTGCAAGACAATTTATTGAAAGTGCTTCGGAAGAGGGAGAGGGTGCATGGCAAATGCCACTTGATAAAAGTTATGATGGAATGCTAAAATCAAATTATGCAGATATCAAGAATATTGGTGGAAGAGCCGCGAATTCTATACTAGCGGCCAAATTTTTACAACATTTTGTTAGTGATGAAATACCTTGGATTCATTTAGATATTGCTGGAGTTGCATCATCATCAAGTGGAACCAAGTTAACTACAAAAGGCGCTACAGGTTGGGGGGTGCGTTCGATAAATGCATTTATTTCAAAATATTATGAATAAATTAAGGATCACAGAATAAAAGAATTATATTATTTATTTATATTTGTTTAATTGCTCTTTCCCAAAGAATTTCTGCTTTCTTTAATGCTCCGATGGCTTCCTTTCTTTGAAGCTGAAGTTTAATCAGCTTATCATCATTATATTGTTCATAAACCAATGGATTACTTAAGTTTTCGTCAATATTTTTAATTATTTGTTCAATTTTTTCTATTCTTTTTTCGCACTTTTCTATCTCGTCCTGTTTTAAAGATAGTTTTATGTTACTTGTTTTAGTGGAAACTTTTTCCTTTGATTTTGTTTCTTTTTCCTTTGAACCGCCTCTCTCCTTCAATAGCATTTTTCTATACGATATTAAATCTTCATGATATTCAGTCACTTCTTTATGCTTAACCAACCATAGCTTATTTGCGGTTAGACTTAAGATATTTAAATCATGACTTACAATTATTACAGCTCCTGAATAATCCGATAATGCCCGAATGAGAGCTTCACGGCTTTCCATATCCAAGTGATTAGTAGGTTCATCTAAAATTAAAAGGTGAGGGGCAGCTAAAGTTGCTAAAAGTAAAGACAATCTGGCCTTTTGACCACCAGATAAGGTTGCCACTTTGTTATCCGTAATGTCCGTACCTATACCAAATGATGCTAGTTTAGATCTTAGGTTAGTTGGGGTTTCTTTCGTAAGCACTGACTTTAAATGATCTAAAGGTGTCTCATTTGGGTATAATTCTTCAATTTGATGTTGAGCAAAAAAACCAATCTTCACTTTATTTTGAACCTTAAAATCTCCAGAAAATGGGGTTAACTGGCCCGATAATAACTTAGCAAAAGTTGATTTGCCCTCACCATTAGCTCCGATTAATGCTATACGGTCGTCCTGGTCTAACCTCAGATTGATGTTTTGTAATATTATTTCATTACCATAGCCAACCTTCACATCCTCAATGGAGATCAATGGAGGAGGTAATTCCTCTGGATTTGGGAAAGAGAATTGAACTGAACGGCTAGCATCTTCGACTGCTATGGGTTGCATTTTTTCAATCATTTTAATTCTTGATTGAGCTTGTTTTGCCTTATTGGCTTGATATCTAAACCTATCAACATAACTCTGCATATGTTTTAATCGGTCATCTTGTTTTTTTGCAGCAGCTAATTGATGCCTTAACTCCTCTCGCCTTTGATCATCAAATAAATCAAAGTTACCAGAATACAACTTTAAAGTTTCATTATTTACGTGAAGAATAGAGTTAACAGCTCTATTTAATAATGCACGATCATGACTAATTATAAGTACAGTATGAGGGTATTTTGATAAGAATTTCTCTAACCAAAACACCCCCTCAAGGTCCAAAAAATTTGTAGGTTCATCAAGTAATAAAATATCTGGTTTCGAGAACAATAAACCAGCAAGAGCCACTCGCATTCTCCACCCCCCTGAAAAAGAATTAGTAGGTCTTAATTGATTTTCGTTACTAAAGCCTAAACCCTTTAGTATTGAGCTGGCTCGTGGCTCAGCAGTATGAGATTCAATGTCTGCGAGACGTAAGTGTATTTCTGAAACTCGAGTCGGATTTGTCGCTAATTTAGCTTCCTTTAAAAGGAGGTCTCTTTCAACATCATACTCCAAAACTGTTTCAATCAAATTCTTTACTGTTCCTGGAACCTCTTGGTCCATAGATCCGATACGAGTTTTTTTAGGTAATGTAATATTACCACTTTCAACTTGAATCTCATCTTTTAACAAAGAGAATAATGTAGATTTTCCTATACCATTTCGGCCAACTACTCCGACCTTATGACCCGGTGGGATTGTTGCTGTACCATTTTCAAAAATGGTCTTTCCCCCTATACGATACGTTATGTTTTCTATCTTTAACATTGTTGTGGTCTGTCTATCTTGCTGACATTAATTTAACAATTAAAAGTTACGCTTTTCAAAAGTTAAATGTCATGATAAGCCGGCTGAATTATCTAATATTATTTCACTAATTTTATAAGAGGTCGTAATGGCAATAGAACAAACTTTTTCAATAATTAAACCCGATGCCACAAAGCGCAATCTAACTGGAGTAATTAACGCTAAATTTGAAAAAGCCGGTCTTAAAATAGTTGCCCAGAAAAGAATACTAATGTCTAGAAAGCAGGCTGAGCATTTTTATGGCGTTCATTCTGAAAGACCATTTTTTGGAGAATTATGCGACTTTATGGTTTCTGAACCTGTAATTGTTCAAGTTCTGGAAGGTGATGATGCGATTAAGAAGAATAGAGAAGTAATGGGAGCAACTGATCCAGCCGAAGCATCGGAGGGCACAATTAGAAAAGAATTTGCTCTTTCAAAAGGAGAAAATTCAGTTCATGGCTCTGATGCACCTGAAACTGCAGCTGAAGAGATTGCTTATTTTTTTGCGGGAAATGAAATACTGAGATAAAACTATAAAGATGGGCCAGTCAAAAATTGGTTCTCTTTAGTAACAAGCTTTCGCACAACTTTTGAGTAAAGTTTATGCTCTTCAATTAGAACCTTGCTTGCTAAGGTCGCGGGGTTATCATCTTTCATTACTTCTACCATTACTTGGTCAAGCATTTCACCATCATCAAGCCGTTCATTCACGTAATGAACAGTACATCCGTGCATTTTTTCCCCCGATTCTAAAGCTCTTAAATGGGTATTTAATCCTTTAAATTTTGGTAGAAGGGAAGGGTGAATATTAAGTATTCGTTTTTTCCATTTACGCGTAAAGGCAAGAGACAATATTTTCATAAATCCTGCCAAGCAAACTAAATGGATGCCTTCTCTAATCAGCAAGCTATGTAGATCCCGTTCAAAATTTTTCTTATTATTCCTATACTCTAATACCTTACAATTATATCCCAATTGTTGAGCCTTTTGAAGTCCGGGAGATGAGGAGTTATTAGAAACTATTAATGAGAAGTTTATTAACGGTTCATTTTTTAGTTCTTCAAGCAATGATAACATATTTGACCCATTACCCGAAATCATTATACAGACATTTACTCTATTCAAATTAACTTACCAGTATAAATCAACCGACCAGAGTTAGTTATTTCTCCTATTTGGAATGCTTCAATACTTTTATCACTCAATATTGTCTGAGTTTCATTAACCAATTTGTGATCCACAACGATTACCATACCGATTCCACAATTAAAGGTTTTAAACATCTCATCTTCATGAATATTTCCAACAGCTTGTAACCACTTAAATTCATCGTTTAGAGACCAGGAAGACTTATCAATTATTCCTCCAAGATCATTATTCAATATACGAGGAATGTTTTCAGTTAATCCACCACCTGTAATATGTGCAACTCCTTTGATTAGATCGTGCTTCAAAAGATTAAGAATTTCCTGTACGTATAGTCTTGTTGGTCGTAAAAAAATATCACCTAATAGATCATCACAAAAAGGAGCAGTATCGTGCCATGTCAGTTCACTTTTCTCCAAAACCTTTCTAACAAGTGAAAAGCCATTGGAGTGTATCCCAGATGAGGGCAAGGCTAGTAGACAATCTCCTTGAGTAATTTTCTTTGGTAAAGTGTTACCTCGTTCTACAGCGCCGACAGCGAAACCAGCCAAATCAAAATCGCCATCTTGATATACTCCAGGCATTTCTGCCGTCTCACCACCGATTAAAGCGCAAGCAGAACTGATACAAGCTGATGATATGCCAGATATAATCTCCTTACCAGTGGTTAGGTCTAATTTACCTGTGGCATAATAATCTAGAAAAAATAACGGTTCTGCACCCTGACAAATTAAGTCATTTACGCACATTGCAACCAGATCTTGTCCAATAGATCTATAGTTAGCCATTTCAATTGCTAATTTTAACTTTGTTCCAACCCCATCTGTTGCCGCCACTAATATAGGGTCTTTAAATCCAGACTTCTTGAGATCAAACAACCCACCAAAACCACCAATACTACTGACTACCCCAGGCCGATCTGTTTTTTTAACAATTGGCTTTATTTCTTCAACTAACTCATTTCCAGTAT
>MDSV01211609.1_pt1 | contig 36211 bp, 21 predicted proteins | sample 810851 | NCBI WGS metagenome assembly MDSV01 (sample SAMN05326640, study PRJNA326480) | marine metagenome | isolation source: seawater | place: Atlantic Ocean: North East | collected 2012 | reverse complement strand
TATAATCTAGGTCAAGTTATTGACCCTTTAACAAATCAATTTGTTGGTGGAGGCTGGGAAGATAGAGTTAGATCTAATAATTTTGGACTTAGTACAGGGCTGCTTCTTTTTAACGGTTTTAGAAATCACCTCAATCTAAAGAGAGCACAGCTGGGATTGGATATCGCATCGCTAAATCTAGAGCAAACAAAAAACGATTTGGCCTTAAATATTGCTGCAGCATATCTAAATATTCTTTTCCAAGAAGAGTTTGTAAAGGTGGCAAAGCTCAACTTAGAGACTACTCAAAGACAGGTTGAAAGAGTAACTAAACTCGTTGAAGCTGGAGCGGTTCCTGGAGCGGATCTTTTAGATGTAAAGGCGCAAGAGGCTTCAGACGCTGCGCAACTTATTAGTAGTGAAAACGCAAGGTTCCTAGCAAAACTCAACCTTGTACAGATACTTCAGCTTGAAGGCGATGAGGCAGCAAATTTTGATATCGTAGCACCTCAAATTGGAGATTTAGAAGTAAGCCCCATCCCTAAAACGGCAACAGCAGCCGTAAGCTATGCGATGAAGAATTTTCCGCAGATTAAGTCTGCAGAGTATTCAGTTAGAGACGCGGAATTAGCGCTTGATGTCGCTAAAACTGGACGCATGCCAAGAATATCTGGTTCGTTCAATATTGGTTCTGGTTACTCAGGAAACAGAAAGGAATGGCAAGGTGATGTCATTGAAACAAACTTCAATATTCTTACTGAAGAAGGATTCAATGTGATGTATACAGATTATGACTATTCAGAAGCTGAACAAGTTGTTATTCCTTTCATGGATCAACTTAATGCTAACGTAAACCAAAGCATTTTCTTTAGCATGAGCATTCCTATTTTCAATGGATTTAGCGTTAAGAATAACATAGAACAAGCGAAGGTTAACGTTCTTCAGTCTGTATATGCTAAAGAGGGTGCGACTCAAATTTTGAGAACTAGCATCGAGAGTGCTTGGGCGGACGCAATTGCTGCTCAGAAAACACTCACAGCACAAGAGGCGGCACTCGATGCTGCTGAACTTGCGTTTGCAAATACAGAATTAAGATTTGAAGCTGGTTCTGTTTCTGCATTAGAATATGCGGATGCTAGAAACAGACTTGATAATGCACAAATTAACGCTCTAAGAACTAGATACGACCTTGTATTCAAGTCAAAAGTTCTAGATTTCTACCAAGGCAAAGCAATTACACTTTGATAAAGATATTTGTTGAGTAGACGCAGGAAAATATTATTGATAATAGGTGTAACCATTCTTGGGTTATACATACTATCATCTATGTTTAGCTCTGATTCAAATTGTGTCGAAGTAAAAACTTCTGAAGTAACAATTGATAGCATTACACAAAAAGTAAGTGCTTCTGGAAAGATTCAGCCAGAGATGGAGGTAAATATCTCTGCAGAAGTTAGCGGACAACTCATTCAACTTCCAGTCAAAGAAGGCGATTATGTTTATGAAGGCGATCTACTAGCAGAGATTAATCCTGACGTTTATTTAGCTGCAGTCAATAGAGCACAAGCTGCAGTAAATACCGCTAGATCAAATTTGGCTTCCGCTAGAGCATCACAAGCGACTTGTGAAGCAAATCTTATCGTTGCGGAAAATGCTTGGACTAGATCGAAAACTCTTTACAACGAGGGTGTAGTATCTCAAGCAGATTTTGACCAAAGCGAGGCTGCATATAAAACAGCAAAGGCAAATCTTACTAGTGCGAAAGAGGGGATAAAGTCTGCAAACTTTTCAATCTTAAGTGCTGAGGCTTCGCTTCAAGAGGCTGAGGACAATCTTAGTAGAACTAAACTCATTGCACCGCAAGCTGGAATTGTAACAGCACTAGTTAAAGAGACTGGAGAAAGCGTTCAGGGAAATGGTTTTACTGCAGGTGAAATCATAATGAAGATTTCTAACCTTGATATTATGGAAGTCGACGTTGAGGTGAATGAAAGCGATATCATAAGTGTTTCTATGAGAAACCAAGCTGAAATTGAAATCGATGCTTATCTTGGAATAACCTTTAAGGGTAACGTAACTGAGATCGGCAATACAGCTCTTAACGCAAGTTCAAGCGGCTTCAACCTAGACCAGGTTACAAATTTTTCGGTAAAAATCAGAATTGACTCGAACAGCTACCTTGGAAATCTTAATTCTAAAACTCCATTTAGACCTGGAATGAGTGCTACTGTGGACATTCTTACAAAAACTGTAAATGATGTCCTTTGCGTACCTGTGCAATGTGTTACTATTAGAAATGATAGTTTTGGAGTATTTACTTATGTGAATGGATCGGCGGTTTGGGCTCCTGTAGAAGTGGGAATCCAAAACAATTCCTTGATAGAAATCAAATCAGGATTAAAAGAAGGGGAACAAGTTATTTCAGGTCCATATGACCAAGTAGCGAGAAAATTAACCGATGGAGATATTGTTTCTTCTGCGGATATCAAAGAGCAGGAAGAAGGAAAGTCAGAGGTGGGAATTTCTGTTTCGGTAAACTAATGGCAAACATTCTTCACCTAGAAACTACCACTCTTAATTGTGGAGTTGCAATTTTCAGCGGTTCAGAAGTTATCGCGTCAAAAAGCATTAAAGAAGAAGGATATTCTCACGCTGAGAACATTATGCCTTTCATAGAAGAGGTATTAACCTCTAGTGGACTTTCTAAAAGCGACCTTGACGCAGTTAGCGTCAGCGGTGGCCCTGGTTCTTACACTGGTTTGCGCATAGGCGTAGCAACAGCAAAAGGCATTTGCCATGCATTATCTCTACCCCTTATCGCGATTGACACCCTCAGCATTCTTAAGATTGACGGCATGAAGCAATGTCCCGGCAAAGACGCCTACGTAAGCATGCTCGACGCACGCCGAATGGAAGTCTACACCCGCACCTTCACCCAATCATCTTCAACACCTGGAGAAGCTCTTGTAATCGATGAATCCTCTAAGGCCCGCTACTCAGACCTCGGTTCCATCTGCTTCATTGGTGACGGCGCCCTCAAATGCCAGCCACTCCTTCAGTCCCCCGACTCCGACTTCATCGACTCCTACCCTACACCAGAATCAGCTTTAGAACTAGCCATAAAAGCGTATAGTGAAGGCGATTTTGTAGATTTGGCCTCATACGAGCCTATGTATCTGAAAGTATTTAAAGCTGGAGTTGCAAAGGATCCATTTAACCTCAGAGATAAAACAAATCGATTTGCTCAGTAAGAAGAGATCATTTTTAAACCTACCTCTAGCTATTATGCTCGTGGGACTTTTAACGCAGGCTACGTGTGACAACAATGTCCAAAACATACCGTACGTGCCTGTGAATTTTGACATTAACCTCAACCTTCCTGCATACAATTCTCTAAACTTCCCATCTGAACACTTGCTTTTAGAAGGAGGTTCACAGGGGTTAATTGTTTACAGATATACAGCAGATCAATTTGTTGTGCTCGATAGACACTCAACGTTTGACGTAGCTCTAGGATGCCAGGTAACTGTCGATAGTGACGGACTCCTAATTAGCGACCACAGCGATTGTTCTGAATCAAAGTGGCTAATAATAGACGGCTCAGTATCGCAAGGCCCAGCCGTGCTACCTCTTCACAGATATCGCACAAGCTGGAACCCTCCAATTCTCAGCGTTTATAACTAAATGACTCTTAATATCTGTACTCGTTAGACTTGTACGGTCCATTTATTGGAACGCCAATATAATCTGCTTGTTCTTGAGTAAGCACTTCTAGAACAACTCCAATCTTTTCAAGGTGAAGTCTCGCAACCTTCTCATCAAGGTGCTTAGGTAAAGTGTATACTTTATTCTCGTATTGATCAGCGTGCTCCCACAATTCGATTTGAGCAAGTACCTGGTTTGTGAATGAGTTACTCATCACAAAGCTTGGGTGACCAGTTGCACAACCAAGGTTTACAAGACGACCTTCTGCAAGAAGGATTACGTCAGATCCATTAATTGTGTACTTATCAACCTGTGGCTTGATCTCATCCTTTGTGTCTCCGTGGTTCGAGTTTAGCCATGCAACGTCAATCTCATTATCGAAGTGACCTATGTTACATACGATAGCCTTATCCTTCATCGCTTCGAAGTGAGCTCCAGTAATAATGTCCTTATTACCAGTTGCGGTAACTACGATATCAGCTTCTTTACACGCCTCAAGCATTGACTTTACTTCAAAGCCTTCCATTGCTGCCTGTAGCGCACAGATTGGATCAATCTCACTTACGATAACTCTACATCCAGCATTACGAAGTGATTCTGCAGAACCCTTACCTACATCACCAAATCCAGCAACAGCTGCTACCTTACCAGCCATCATTACGTCAGTAGCACGTCTAATAGCATCAACTAATGATTCACGACAACCGTACTTGTTATCAAACTTTGATTTAGTAACAGAGTCGTTAATGTTGATTGCAGGCATAGGAAGTGTTCCGTTCTTCTCTCTATCGTGAAGTCTAAGTACACCTGTAGTTGTTTCTTCAGAAATACCCTTTACTCCTTCAACTAATGCTGGGTGCTTATCGAGCACCATGTTAGTAAGGTCACCACCATCATCAAGAATCATGTTTAGTGGCTGTCTATCATCTCCAAAGAATAAAGTCTGCTCAATACACCAGTCAAACTCCTCTTCAGTCATACCCTTCCAAGCGTAAACTTGAATTCCAGCAGCAGCAATTGCAGCAGCAGCGTGATCCTGAGTCGAGAAGATGTTACAAGATGACCAAGTAACGTCAGCTCCAAGCTCTACTAGAGTTTCGATAAGAACTGCAGTTTGGATTGTCATATGAAGACAACCAGCAATGCGAGTACCCTTTAGAGGCTTAGATGCGCCAAACTCTTTTCTAATTGACATTAGACCTGGCATCTCTGCCTCAGCGAGCTTAATTTCTTTTCTTCCCCAATCAGCTAGGGACATGTCCTTTACCTTATATGGAAGAACAGAATTTTCAGATATTGCGTTCATAGGGCAAAAATACAATATCTTGGTCTTAATGGAATTCCTTAGCTGCCCAAAACCACCTGAACCTTATCGCTTAGTTATGGCTCGAATTCCCAATTCAAATTCAACTAAATTCAATCCCATTCCTCTCACTCAGCATTTCCCCAACAGAAATGTTACTGGCCTGAGCCACAGGAGAGTAGTGGAACATCACGCAGTGATCGTAGCAATTTCAGCTGGACTTGGTCACGACAAATGGCATCTAGAACACGAGACGGGAGGTAGGCCTATTTTATTCGAACGAGGAGAAAAAGCAAATTCAAAAATTTCAATTTCGCATATGCAATGCCCTGAAAAAGCATTTTATGCTGTTGCGATGATCGCTGATGTCGATTACAATATTGGAGTAGATATCGTCTACACTAATGACGAACGATTAGAGCGAATTGCAAACCGCACTATGAGTGATAACGAGATTGAAAAAGGTAATCTGCCTGAGATTTGGGCTTTAAAGGAAGCTGTATACAAGGCAAACGGCCCAGCTATTGATTTCAAAAATGAAATAGTTGTGCAAGCTCCAGTAGAAAATTCTGAAGTGGTTGTCAACTATAAAGGAAAAAATGAGAAATGGCTAGTTCACGAAGTGAGCTGTGTTACTCTAGCTCTAGGGCCTATCAAATAGACTTTCTAAGATTTTCTAAGGGTTAATAAAACACCTATAACGAAACAAGGGAATCCATTTGGATTCCCTTGTTTACATAAAGATGAAGGTAAGGCGTCTTAGCGCTCAATACCCTTATGGCGACGCTCTGAGCTTACGCTTAGCTTCTTACGACCCTTACGACGACGTGCATTTAGTACGTTACGACCGTTTGCACTAGACATACGCTTACGGAATCCGTGCTTGTTACGGCGCTTACGTACTGATGGTTGAAATGTCCTTTTCATCTTAATTTGCTATTACCCTGTTAAATAGGGACGGCAAAGTTAATGAATTCTTTTTAGTATCCCAACACAAATTTAAGCACTAAATTTGTACCCAATGAAGAAGAGTAGGTTTAAGCTGTCAGATCTAAATGGATTTAAGCATATCGCACCTTATTTAAAGCCTCATAAATGGGGGTTCTTTTTTGGGATTATTCTGCTGAGTTTGAGTGGAGTACTTACCTTAATCGTTACTAGGCTATGGGGTCAATTGGGAGGTGTAGGAGTGCTTGGAGATGCTGAAAAAACTGCTGATTCATCGTCTAAAGGCATAGAAGCTGAAATCATAGCAAACTGGGATTTAAACGACTTAAGCACTATTGGTGTGGCCATTGCGATTGTATTGATTATTCAAGCGGTGCTGAGTTTTATAAGGGTATTTCTTTTTGCCGATATGACGGAGAAAATGATGCTTTCGATGAGGAAAGATGCTTTCGAAGCTATCGTTAGTATGCCTATGGATTTCTATCACGATAAGCGTGTCGGAGATCTAAATAGCAGAATTTCATCAGATATCACGGCAATTCAGGATGCGTTTACGACGACACTGGCGGAGCTTATTAGACAGCTGATTATTGTTGGTGGTGGAGTGGTAACTTTAGCTTATTTCTCAGTAAAGCTGACACTTTTGATGCTTTTAACTCTGCCTGTAGTGATCATCGTCGCGATTTTCTTTGGAAAGTTCATCAAAAGGCTTTCGAAGGAAACACAGGATGAGATAGCCGCTTCTAATGTAATTGTACAGGAGGTGTTGACTGGAATTGTGAATGTGAAAGCCTTCGCAAATGAATGGTTTGAGCGCAAGAGATACATTAATAAGGTAAAGAATGTAAGAAGTCTGGCGATGAAGGGAGCAATGGGACGAGGCGCCTTTGCAAGCTTTATTATCCTTTTCATTTTTGGGGCGATTACCTTGGTGATGTTCCAGGGTGCTGCACTTATGCAGGAGGGAGAGCTTGCTTCAGAGCATTTTTTCACCTTCCTACTTATGACAGGTCTTGTTGCAGGAAGTATTGGAGGTTTAGCTGCTGAATTTGGTCAAGTCCAAAAAGGCCTCGGAGCGGTTGAATCGCTAATGGGCATTCTCAACGAAAGAAGAGAATTCAACGACTTCGAATCAGATAGTAAAGAAGTATCACTGATTAACGATCTAGTATTTAGCGGAGTTAATTTCCACTACGACCAAAGACCTGACGTACCAGTTCTCTCAGACTTCAACCTGACCATCAAAGAAGGTGAACAGGTGGCACTTGTAGGCCCATCAGGAGCTGGAAAGTCTACTGTTGCAGCTCTAATGCTCAGATTCCAAAAACCAGTTGAAGGATCTGTCACAATAGGAGGGAAAGATGTCGAAGGGATTGACTTAAGAGGTTTTAGAAAGAGTTTGGCCTATGTCCCTCAAGAGGTAATTCTATTTGGTGAAGACATAAGAACAAATATTTCTTACGGAAAGATTGATGCCTCGGATGAGGAAATTAGAGATGCTGCAAATCGTGCGCATGCATTAGAATTTATCGAAGACTTCCCCGACGGATTTAAGACTCTTGTTGGAGAAAGAGGTATTCAGCTTTCAGGAGGCCAAAGACAGAGAATAGCCATAGCGCGTGCAATACTCCGCGATCCTGACATTCTAATACTAGACGAAGCAACTAGTGCGTTAGATAGCTTGAGCGAGACAGAAGTCCAAAAAGCTCTTGAACAACTTATGAAAGGAAGGAGCACTCTTGTAATTGCACACCGGCTAAGCACAATTAAAAAAGCTCATAAAATTGCCGTTCTTAGAGAGGGCAGGATTGTTGAGCAAGGAACTCACGACGAGCTTATGACTAAAGAGGGGGCGTATTTCAATCAAGTTAAATCCCAAGAAATCACTGCTTAACTTAGTCCAGAAGATTTCGTCAAGAAGATTTAGACAAATAGAAACAGAAGTAAATCGAAAATGTCAAAGAGCGCTCTCATAACAGGTGTTACCGGTCAAGACGGTTCTTATCTAGCAGAACTTCTTTTAGAAAAGGGTTATGAGGTACACGGCATTAAGAGACGCGCTTCATCTTTTAATACTTCTAGGATAGATCACCTTTACCAGGATCCACATGAAAAAAATGTGAGGTTCAAGTTGCACTATGGTGATATGACTGATGCGACAAATCTGATTCGCATAGTCCAAGAGGTACAGCCTGATGAGATTTACAATCTTGCAGCCCAAAGCCACGTAATGGTCAGCTTCGATACTCCAGAATACACGGCTAACGCTGATTCTCTAGGCACTCTTAGATTACTTGAAGCTATTAGAATCTTAGGTCTTGAGAAAACTTGCCGATTCTATCAAGCAAGCACATCTGAGCTGTTTGGCAAGGTGGTGGAAACTCCTCAAACAGAAGAAACACCCTTCTACCCTAGATCTCCATATGGTGTTGCAAAGCTTTACGCGTTTTGGATAGTTAAGAACTACAGGGAATCTTACGGAATTCACGCAAGCAATGGAATCCTATTCAACCACGAAAGTCCAGTTAGAGGCGAAACATTCGTGACCAGAAAGATTAGCAGAGCTGCAGCAGCTATCTCAAAAGGTTCAGAAGCGACTCTTTTCTTAGGCAACTTGAATGCTAGAAGGGACTGGGGGCACGCAAAGGACTTTGTTGAAGGTATGTGGTGCATGCTACAACAGGACACACCTGACGATTACGTTCTTGCAACAGGAGGTCAAGCATCAGTAAGAGATTTTACCCAACTTGCTTTTAGTGAGGCTGGAATCGATCTAGTTTGGGAAGGAGAAGCAGAAAACGAAAAGGGTATTTGCAGTAAATCAGGCAAAGTCCTGGTTGAAATAGACCCTAGATACTATAGACCTGCAGAAGTAGACACTCTTGTAGGAGATGCTTCAAAGGCTGAACGAGTTCTAGGATGGAAAGCTAAGACTACTTGGCAAGAGCTTTGCCGAGAAATGGTAAAGGCTGATTTAGTAGACTAATACAATTAATTGAGAGGAGCTCTCAACGAACCTATCAATCTTTGGACTTCTACGTAAGATGCACGCCAAGCTTGCAATGCCTGTAATTCGCGAACTTTTGCATTTTGTAGAGTTACTTCTAAAGTTCTAAAGTCTAGCGAGTTTACCACACCGTCATTATATCTAGTCTCAGCCATTTCCAAAGCGAGTCTAGCATTATCAGTGGCGTTCTTACTGAGCAGGTAAATTGATCTGTTCACAACGTATCTATCGTATGCATCCGCAACTAGCTTCCTTGCTTCTGAGATTTGATCAATGATACCCAGTTCTGCAATCTCTTGTTGGATTTTTGCTTCAGCTATTGCTCTTCTGGTTTGGCCTCCATTAAATAAATTGAAGTTAAGAGTAAGTGTAACAGCTGTCGCGCTATTTCCACTCAACGCATTCCCCATATCTGTTTGGAAGTATGTGTCAGAAAATCTTCTAGAAGAAGTCAGTCCTATAACTGGGTAAAGTCTAGCCTCAGACATTTTCACATTTTGAGTAGAAATCTGAGAAGCTAGGACTGCGTTCTTCACTAATGAATTATCCTGCTCAACTGTGTTTTGAAGCGCTTCGAGATTACCTAGTGAAGGCGGGTTCATCATAGGTGTCACCAGGTTCCAACTTGTCGATTCGTCAACTCCCATAAGTCTATTCAAGTTCCTTATCGATGTCTTAACAGCTGTTTCCTGCAATAGATAAGCAGAGCTATCAGCTATGATGGCGTTTTCAAATTGCAGCTTGTCAAAGGTGCCTGATACTCCGTATTCCTCAGACCAAACAACCTGCTGAAGTCTATCTCTACTAAGAGACAAGGTCTCTGAGAGAACGCCTAGGAGGTCGATTTGGACTAAAGCATTATGATATGCAAAATCCACCGCCTCAACGGTCTGCTCAATTATTAATTCAACCTGATTATCAGATTGAAAAGCGAGCAGCTCTAAGCTATGTTTTGCAGCAAACATCCCCTTTCCATCAAAGAGAGTCCAGTTTGTATTCAGTCCCAGATTTAAGGCAGAAGACTCAAAGGTGGTCCTCACCTGCTCAACCACAGTGAGGTCCTCTGACATGTCAATTTCAGAATGCGAACCGTCAGCACCAATGCCTATCTGTGGTAATGCACCAGTGTTGCCCCAGTGGTTTTGGGAATGTGCTATTTCTGAGTTTAGTTGGGCTACTCTTATACCGTAGTTGTTTTCAAGTGCATTCCCAACGGCTTGTTCTAGGCTTAAATCCCTAGATCCACCCTGGGCAAAAACTGTTGCGCTCGAGGCAACCAATAGAACTGCGATAGTTACCGCAGGTCCAGATTTGGGCTTTTTGCCATCCATTTCTATCCTCATATCTTCAATAGTTGCTATTTCTCTCACAGCAGGTTCTGCACTGTGTTCTTCTACCCATTTACCCTTTGTAACAAAAACCCAAACCCTATGTAGAGGTGAAATGAATTTTAGGTAAATAGGTAGGAGAATCAAAATTATTACTGTCACAAACAGAAGCCCAAAGGCTACAGAAATTGCCATCGGAATGAGGAATTGTGCCTGGAAACTCTTGTTGAGCATAAGTGGCGCAAGACCAGCTACAGTAGTCACCGACGTTAAAATAATGGGCCTGAATCTGTTCATCCCTGCCTTCCAAAGGCTTTCGTCAATGCTAAATCCATTCTTCAGGTAGGCATTATATGCAGCAACAAATACAAGTGCATCATTTACTAGAATACCTATCAAGGCTATCATCCCTAGAACTGAGAACAGGCTTATCTGAGCATCCAGCAAACAGTGCCCAATGCTTATGCCCACCATCCCAAACGGAATAAGTCCAAACACCGCCGACGCCTGTAATGGAGACCTAAACGTAAGCACTATCACAAAGAACATCAGAGCAAAAATCAACGGCATAACTCTCGCTATACTGTTTTGAGACTTTGCTACCTCTCTGTTTTGGCCTTCGAAGCTCGCGCTTATATCAGGGTATTTCGCAAGAATCGGAGGCAAAATCTCAGTTTTAATAGCGTTGTCTATATCTGTAGCACTTGCTTGCGGCCCGGATAAATCTGCACTCACTTCAACCTGTCTCTTCCCGTAGATTCTATTGATCGCTGTAAGGCCTCTCTCGATTTCTATTTCGCAAACTTCAGTGAATGGAACTTCTAAGCCTTGCATAGTTCTGAGCTTGAAGTTTTCTATCGATCCTATAGACGCTCTGTCTCTCTTATCTAATCTAACCCAAACCCTCACCTCATCTCGGTCTCTTTGTAATCTTTGAACCTCTACTCCGTAGAATGCTTGACGAATTTGAGATATCAACTCTCCTTTAGTAAACCCAAGCTGGTACGCCCTAGGCTTAAGCCTTACGCTTATTTCTTTAACACCTTCCTGATTACTATCAGTCACGTCCATTACATCTTCTCTAAGACTTAACTCGTGCTTGAGCTCTTCTGTTGCAAGTCTCATAGTCTCGATATCACTACCTAGAAGTGATACAGAAATAGGTCTACCAAATGGTGAAAATGCACCAAATGTTAGGTTCTCAGCACCGTAAACAACTCCTACCCTCTCTCTAATTCTATTACTTATCTCAGTACTCTGAACATGTCTATTCTCACCATCTAATAACTGTATGTTTAGCATCGCAACGTGAGAAGCCGGCCCTACACTCTTATCGATAGCAACGATGGTTTGCAAACTATCATCCCTATCCTGATTGAACTCATCATTTACCTCCCAAACAACCTCTTCTATCCTATCGATTTTAGCCTTAGTGATTTCTTCTTTAGTTCCGGCTTGCATTGCCAGATTCACTGCTAGTACATCACCTTCGATAAACGGGAAGAACGTAGTTCTCACAAAACCACCACCAATTAATCCTGGCACAGTTATCAGGAAAATAGATACGATAATTGAAAATGAAGTCCAAGGCTTTTTTATAGCGAATTTCAGGGCAGGCTTATAGAACCTATCACGAATTCCATTCAAGAACTTACTCATCCAAATCTCAACCTTGTTAGGCTTTAATTCTTTTTTAAGAGCCTTAGAATTACCTACGTGAGCAGGAAGGATAAACGCACCCTCTACTAAGGAAAATACTAGCGTCAAGATTATTACCGTCGCCATATCCCTAAAGAAATCACCTAGAGTTCCCTCAATAAAGTAGAAAGATGAGAAAGCAATTACAGTTGTGATAATCGCAGAGAATACAGCTGGTAGAACTTCAAGAGTACCATCAATTGTTGCTTCCAACCTGGAGCTGCCATTTTCATACTTTCCATAGATATTCTCCGCAATTACAATACCATCATCTACTAGTATTCCAATTACTAGTATCATACCAAATAGAGAAATCACGTTAATAGTAACTCCCACCATTCCGGCAAACATGAACATACCAGAAAAGGATACTGGAATTGCTAAGGCTACCCAAAAAGCAAGCCTCATGTTTAAGAATAACGCAAGAAATATGAGTACTAAAATGAAACCTACAACACCGTTGTTTACCAGCAGATCTATTCTTTGGTTTAGAACGATGGACATGTCAACTACGACCTCCAGATTCAATTCATTGTTACTCTCGTTAAAGGCATCCATATAAACCCTCACCTTCTCAACAACTTCTAGAATTGATTCTGAAGGCAAATTGTTTACAGTAATTGCAACAGCTTGTTTTCCATTAAACCAGTTCCTCGAAGGATCTGTCTCAACCCACTTTTCACTTACCTCAGCAATATCGCTAAGCCTCACAATGCGACCATCTGGGTCAGCAATTATTACAATGTCTTTAAGCTCTTGTGCTGTGTACTCTTTATACCTCCCTCTTATGATGAACTCTTCACTCGAAGTAATAATCTTTCCACCAGTAGTTTCAAGATTCGATGCGCTTACAATAGACGCTACCTTATTTAAAGTTAGCCCCATCTCACTGAGCTTATCCTCCCTTATTGCAATTTCTATCTCTTCTTCAGGGAATCCAGACAAGCTTACTTGGCTTACTCCTTCAAGTTGCCTCAGGTCTGACTCTATTTTCCTTGCAGCTCTTTTTAATTCGTTTAAATCTTCAATACCTGTTAGTGAAAGAATCAAAGATGTATTATCCATGCCTTCCTCAAACTCTTGTTTGAAGATAATTGGGGGCTCCATTCCTGCAGGAAACGAAGGGATTTTATCGACTGCGTTTTTTACGTTTTGAAGTACCTCATCAGTCTTGTTGTAATTCATTACGGTTACTCTAACTGACGCTGTGTTTTCAGTACAAGTAGATGTAATAATGTCTATATCAGCTAACCCCTGAAGGTTCTCTTCAATCTTTGCTACTACACCAGTTTCAATTTCTTCAGGAGATGCCCCAGGGTAAACAACCTGTATCGTAATGAATTTTGACTTTACAACAGGAAAGAAGTTCGACTTCATATTTGTAAGCCCCACTAATCCTGCGATTAGTATCGCAATCATCAATAAGTCACCTACAATGTGATGCTGAACAAAAAACTTAATTACGTTCCTCATGTCGAACTATCAGTTTGTTGAAGGGTTTACCTTCATTCCAGCATAAGCACCAGAGAATTGGTCTGTCATTACTACCTCTCCGTTCTTTAACCCTGATATAAGTGCCGTCTCATATGTTTCAAAGAGCACTTGAACTTCTGAAGAAGTAAGTTCACCATTTACCACTGTAAACACCTTGTTTGAATTAATCAGACCTACTTCCAATTGTATGCAATTTTCAATGCCTTCTGTGATAAGTTCACCTGGCAGGTACATACCGTCTCTTAAATCAAAATCTCTGCTTTTAGATCTAATTTTAAAGTAAACAGTGGCAGATTGTGTTGCTGGATTAACGCTAGAAGAAATTCTATCTAGTTTTCCTTCAGCTACGACTTTACCATTAGAGAAAAACTCAACCTTGTCGCCAATTTTCACATATTGAATAAACTCTGAATTAATGGACGATCTAACCTCGTACTGTCCTGTTCCGACAAATACTCCCAATGGCGCACCTCCAAGTACTAAAGAACCTGGCTTCACCATTGCTGTAGAAACAAATCCATTAAAAGGAGCCCTAATTGTGAACTTACTAAGTCTCTCTTCAGATGACCTTATGTTATGATAGCTAGATTCAATTCCTCTGTTGATAATGTAAAACCTTTCTCTATCACTTTGTGGATTTGGAAGCTGTGGAAGAAAATCATTGATATCAATACTCTTCACAAAAGATTCCCATTCATCAATTCTATCAGGGAAGTCAATTTTTATGGTTGAAAGAGTCCCTGTTACTAGTTGTAGAAACGTTGCTCTTGAGCTCTTAATAGACGCTCTTGTTTCACTGTCATCTAACTGGAGAATCACTTCACCTTTAGAAAACTTCTCACCTTCTCTAAACTCTTTGCCACCTCGACTTAATAGACCATTAACTTCTGCAATCAGATCAATTCTTTGCCAAGCCTCAACCTTTCCTTCAACAGGAATTCTAGGTTGAATCGTAGTGTTATAAACGACCATAGCCTTAACTGGTCTGGGGCTAGTTTTAGGAAGCACCACGTTTGGTGGCTCCTTCATACCAATAAGGCCGTTCATAATAAATACACCAAAAGAAATGATCGCTAAGCCAACGATCAACCTAATTACTTTCTTGAAAATTGTGTTCATTTATATGTTTTAGAAAGAGTCTAAATCTATAGGTCTCATTATACCGAACCACTTGAGAATCTTTTGACCAATTCCTGGTACGTCAACATGGATGATGTAAACACCTCCTGCAATTGGAACATTATTGTGATTCTTCAGATCCCAGTCAAGAGAAGTAACGGGGTCATTTGTTCTTTGGTATTGTCTAATTAAAGTACCATTGATGGTATAGATGCTTACCGCACACTCTTCAGGTAGATTTGTAATCTTTACTCTGTTATCTAGTTTATTTGCTTCGTATTTGCTGTACGCATAGTATGGATTTGGAACTACGTTGATGATATCAAGAACGCTAGTCAAAGTCGAGTCGCTTTCAAGAACAGTAGCGACCTTTTCCGTAGAGAATCTGTAAATAGGATTCCAGTTGTTTTCAGATCCTTCTATATCATCTACATCCATAGTGCTTGGTGAATACTTTTCGTACTGCTTAGCAATACGTAGCCTAATTCTAACGTCGTTGTCGTTAGGGATAAGACCATCTTCAACGCTAGCCATAGGGTAGTCTTTACTAGATAGTGATGAACCAACCCAAGTACAAGCTCTGAATACACGTCTAACATTTGTAGTTGATGCATTCGCTTCAAGATTTTCGTACAGGTAGTTGCCTCCGTCGTATGTAGGCATACGGTTTGAAGATCCTTCTTCGTATTGAGAGTTCTTGAATACATAGATCCAATGCTGACCACCAGCGTAAACTCCAGATTGGATGAATCCACCTCCCCCTCCAAATCCCCCTCCAAATCCACCTCCACTTCCGTAGATTCTGTCAGATGGGTTGAAGATCATATCCTTCCCATTATCAGCTCCTAACCATGAGTCCTCACCAAAGGCCATGTTCAGCCTCTCACCAGTTCCCACGTCAATTGCATAACCTGGAAACCAGCTCATTCCTACCGGTTGGTTGCCATTAGGGTTAGCTTCTGATTGCTTGTATCCATCATCCCCGGGCTTACGTCCCATCTTATCTACTGAAGGGTGACGGCGTAGGCTCATCTTTTCTGGGTTATCGTCGAATGTACTTTGAGCAAGTTCCTCTACTGGTTGCATCTCAAGGACTGGGCAACGTGTCCAAAGATCTTTATCATGTGTAAGTACGATATCTACATTATTCAACCCATTAATTCCAGAGAATGGGCTTAAGTCTCCTTCTAGTCCCTTAATCGTCGGGGCTACACTAGGAATCTGAACTGTCTCTCCCGTTTGCAGAGTAACATCGTCAGTGAAACTCACTAGACAGTAAGGAGACCAAGTTCCTCCAAGGACCCCCTCGTAGATCTCATCTTCGTCTAGTGGATTACCAGCTTTGATATCATTAAATACGACTTCAGCCTCTACTTCGTCATCTCCTTCTTGAGTACCTGCACGTATCCAGTTAAGAGCGTCGAAACCTTCAGCGTCAGGGACACCTAGAAGCCATGGCTCAGAAGGGTTATCAAATTCAATAGTAGCATCAATAGGAATAGTGAAGTTTCCACCGTTCGTGTATTGGTTCTGGTGAAGGGTAATGCTTAAGCCCCAATCAAGAAGAAGCTCCTCGTTAAGAACGTTTATCGCCTTTGTAGAAGTGCGGATATACTTCAATGAGTCATTGGTGTCATCAAGCATAGTACGGTTGATAAGAGTCCAATACACTTCATCTGCATCTTCAAGATCCGAATCACTTTCGTTAACGATTAATTCAAATTCTGCGTTAGGAACCTTCAGAGGATCAACTACTCGTATGTTTACAGGAGAACCGTGAGGTGCATAAACAAGCTCGTTGATTCTTCCAGAATTACTTTCCAGAATTGCTGTTTCACTCTCAGGGCTAATATCAATGCTGTTGAGAGCATTACCCTTACCCTCGAGACGAGTGACAACTACACCCGAACCGTAATCTGCATGCTGAATTGTTCCCCCAGATTCTGGAGAAGGTGAGTGTGGAGTACCCGAGTAAACTCTAAGTGAACCAATAGCTCCTTTACGTGAAGCCTTGTATTGAACATCCTGTCCAGTTCCAGTTTCACTGTTGTATTGATCATAATTATTATAGCCATATGCAAGCGCCATGAAATAGTACACGCGATGGTTTACAAGACGGTTGTCTCCTTGAGCAAACGCGTCCGTTGTAATTCTGAAGCTATGCTGTACACCTTCATTTGATCCATTTGCCATCAAAGTTGGCACAGGCAGTCCCATATCATTGTCTTGGATGTAATTTACAATTACATCAATGTCATCAACTACGTCACATTGAAAGATCATTCTTGCCTTTTCAATGTCATCTAATTCAGCGGCAGATACAGTCTCATTAACTAACTGATAAATCTGATATCCCTGAAAAGTATAGGATCTAGTAAGGCTATCGTATTCTTCACCTTCAATGTTGAACTTTGGAATACCTGGATCGAACATCACATACTCTTCATTAAAGTTATTTGAAAGCGCGTTATCGTTTGTTAGGTATAAGATAAGTTCGTTTTCAAGTTCCTGTATCGCCACGTCTGGTGCGTCAGGACCACTTACGATTTCGAAACAATTATCGAATAGTGCTTGTGCCTTGTCATCTGCTTGACGCATAAGGCTTACACTCTCCAACGGATCTCCAGAAGTACCTTGAGCCCAAACAATGCCCATCGTAATGTTGTTGTAATCACCTGGTTCAAGAGTAAATGGACCAGCAGACTGAATAAATCTTCTATCAGCTGGAGGATTTCCAGAAGTAACCTCTGTCCATGGCTCAGTAGCTACACCGCCTGTACCCCAGTTGTATGGGTCAGTTTCTCCAGGGAACATATATTGACAAGGAATGTCAAGGTTTGCACCTGTAGCTGCACTAACACCATCACCACCATACGCCATGTCTTGACCGTTAAGCCATATGCCATTCATGTAGTTGTAAAAGTGAAGTGGAGTTGAAGGCTCACCATTAACGTTACTGCCACTGTTGTTGTAGTAAACAAAACGACGCATACCAAATCTCTCGTTATCTACTACACCATCACCGTAACCGATTCCAATTCCGCTATATGGAATACCTAAAGAGTCTACTGCATCAGTAAATACAGTTGTTAATGGGTTATCCATTTCATCTGCGTCTTGGTAAGGACCCTCGAAGAAGTCAACACCTACTGCAGGTGGGTAATCTAAGTAACCTTGAGAAGAAGAAGACGGCTCATCATAAGCATCACCGTTGAATGAGTAACCAAGTCCACGCTGTACGTCACACCCTACGTAGTCGTCAGTTGCAGTACCGACGTCTGCATCTACCCAAACACCAAAGTAAGTCTCTCCTAGAGTTTGTGTTCCTTGGTTAATAAGTACATAGTTGTGAAATGTCATGTTGTTTACCTCATCGTTAGTTGAGAATTGGAACACCTGTGCTCTAATCTCCATGCCGATAGGCTCACCCTGTGACTCTGAGTGTACATTACCCTTATCATTGAAAATCCAATAGAAGTTTCTATCACCGTAAAGAGGAACGATATCTTCTCTACGACGTTCCTTACAATCAATTTCTGAAAGGAAGTCGTACCAGGGGTAGTCACCCATTTCGTAGTCGTAGAATCCGTTTCCATCGTAGTCCATAAATGGACCTAAGTAAAAATCTTGATTTGCTGCTGTATTGCCGTGAGCGGGGAAGTCTTCGAAATAAGTAGGCCAAACGTAACCGTCAGGGAACTCCTCTTCAACGGTACCATTTAATTGAGCATCGAAGTAAGCTCTGTGAAGCTGTGCGTCAGCACGTGTAGAAACAAAGAATCTGTCGTACTCTTGACATACGTCTTCACTTACTTCAGCTGCACCGTCATTAGTAAGAGGTCCAGTCCAGTAGTCATTACCTCTTGCTCTAAAAGTAAGGGCAGCAAGTTTAAGTTGTTGGTCAGGAGAGATCCCACCCATCCAAAGAGCTCCAGCATAAAGAGAACTTACCCCACCTCCTTTAGGCACCTCATAAGACGCTTGAGAAGTAGCTCTATCTTGCCAAAGTGAACCTCCAGTTTCAATAAGTGCTTTTACGTTATTCCATTCGATGTCTCTAAGAGCAGTTGCAGGAGCACAAGCTGAAGCACGAAGTTGTGGCATCGCTTCTACAGATTCATTGCCTGTATCTGTACCTCCAGGTCCGTTAGCGCTAACATATTTGTAAGCGAATGTAGGTGAACCGGCAAGTAAGGTAGCAACTAATATTGAATAAATGCGTTTCATATTATCAAGCATTAATTTGTTACTAATCAAAAGTCAAACTTTAGTCCTAGACGAATTGTTCTAGGAACACCAAGGTTGAACGGATTGTTTACATACATAGAGTAGTAATTTCTGAAAGAGTCAGGGTTATTCTGACTATTGATTAGAGGCTGGTATTGTGCTGCAGCTAGGTACCCATCATCGTTAGACACACCAGTAAATCTGTAAACAGAATTGATGTTCTGAGTGTTAAGGATGTTACCAATCCACAGGTAAAGGTTCATGTTCATTTCTTTAGACTTTTCACCTTCACCTTTTCCGCCAAACTTCAGAGTAAAGTTCTTATCAAGGTTGATGTCCATATTAAACTGCCACGGAAGACGAGAGCCATTAATACTACCTTCAGTAGAAGGACTGATTTCTCCAGTAACAGGAGTAGCGATAGTAGAAGCCGTATATGGAGTGCCAGAACCAAGGTTAGCAATCACGTTAAGTCCCATATTTGAAAATAGCTGTCTGTCCTTTCCGCCAAGGTTAACTACAGGTCCATCGTACTGGTCTCCAGCCCCATATCGGTAGTCAACATTAGCTACGATTCTATGACGTTGGTCATAGTTTAGAGGTGTAATAGAACGTAGATTTGGAAGACCTGCGTTAATTAAAGCAAGCGCGGTAGATGTAGTAGAACCAGTACCGTCAGCAAACTGAAGAGTGTAGTTTGCATTTAGTCTGATGTTTCCAGTTCGACGAAGGTCATATCCAACAGTAAATCCTTTTACAGTTCCGAAGTCAAGGTTTCCAAATGCTCTGTATGGACGAGGGTAAGCTCCAGTAAAGTTTCTCACCTGAATCATATCACGCATCTCTTTGTAATAGGCAGCAATCTTTATGCTTGAAGTTTTTGTAAGAACCTGCTGGAATCCTAATTCGTAGTCAATCGTCTTCTCTGGTCTTAAATCTGGGTTAGAAATAAGTTCATTTCTACTTTCAATAAACAAGTAGTCAATAGGAGAGAATCTATTGTTAGATGTTGGCCTCTGTGTAAGTACATCGTAGTGAGCGAAAAATACAGCCTCATCAGAAATATTGAATGAGAATGAAATTCTAGGCATGACATTAATCGCAGGATTGTAGTCGCGGAATGCGCTTGAATTTAGCTCAGCGTCAGGACCTTCAACCAACCAAGGAGCTGGGTATGGTTCGTTTACTGCAAGGATGTCTGGGTCAGTAATCTCAGAGCCTACGGAGTTATACCAAGTGTCACCATCACGATAACCTACAATAGTGTTAGGATTCTCAAGTGCGTCAACATATACTACGTAATCATCACCGATGTTATCAGGAATAACAACATCATCACCAAGAGTTTCAATTAAACCTCCTTCAGTATTTACTTGACCAACAGTGTATGAGTTTCCAATTACATATGGGTCGTTAAGAACGTTTTGATTTGCATCAAATCTATCTACACGTACACCTACGTTAAAAATGATATCGTCAAAAGTGAATTTATCCATTACGTAACCTGAAATGTATATAGGCTCGTATGCCCCGATAGGACGCGTATTAAATCCTTCTGTGTCAGTTTCGTTAAAGAAGTCCTCAATAGTTGGACGACCATTAATCTTCTCGCCCCAAGCATCGAAACCGGAGTAGTTTACAAGGTTCGAACCCTGATTTAGAAGGTCATCAGCACCAAACATGTCCAGGCTTAAGCTATCAGGATTGATAGCATCGATGGCAATGAAATCAGTTCCGTCTGGATCATAGCCAAGAGACCTTCTAAGATTTCTGTCGAATAAAAACTGGTTATCCCCTAGAAGTCTTCCATAAGTTACGTAATATTCAGTACCAACGTTAGTTACAAGTGAGTCGCTTAAGTCAAGCTCCTTTATGTGAGAGTTGGTAGTTAAACGAGCAAGAGTCCAAAGTCCGATTGGAGAAAGAGAGAAAAACGCATCTCTTCTTTGCTCGTACTCAAATCCCATCTGAAGTGCATGGTCACCTATGTCAGCAGAACCCGCTGCGCTTACACGAAACTGGTTGTTGCTGGAAATTGAGTATGAACCACCTTGTTCACCAGCATAATTATAAAGTCCATATGTTTCGGAAGGTGTTTGACCATTCAGAATAGCGTTACCATTCTGTACAGCAAGTAAACTCTCATATGGACCGTCAAAAAACGGGGAATATGGATCCACATCAAATAAGCTGAAATATTGATTGTTAATAGCAGCAAGTTCTGGGTTGTGTGAAGAGGGAGAGAAAGTCACTAGAGTGTCTTCCCAACCATTGTGCTGGAATCTACCATTTGTTTGATTGTATGCGTATGAGTTACGATTGTATACGTCAAATCTTCCAACGTGACCATAACGAAAGAAGTTGTCTTGGTGGCTAGCGTCTTGTACGTTGCTGTAGGTCTGGCTATAGTCAACCATAATTTGGTAGAATACATTTTTAAGAGTGCTATTATCTTCTTCTTCATTGATGAATCTCTGACTGAACTTAGCGTATGCTCTCCAATCAAAATTTGTTACTTGGTTATTGTTGTCCCAGTTCATTAATGAATTGTCATAGCTAAATGCATTGTAGCGACCTCCAGCAGCTGTACCTCCAAATGTTAAGCTAGTTGTTTCGTTTGTGTTAACGTCAAGCTTAGCAACGAGGTTCATGCTTTGAGAAGCAACGTTCATTCTAGTGTCAACTTGAGTGAAATCATCTTTGCCTAAGAAGTCTGCATTGTAGAGTGCACCATTGATTTCACCTGTTGAGCTAATGTTCTGACGAAGAGGTGCTTTTAGTAGTGCTTCTCGTGCTTCATCAGTAATCTTGTACATACCTCCAAACGTTGGACGTGGGTCTTTTTGGTATGTGTAGTTTCCGGAAAGGAATAATCCTAGAAGTGGTTCAGTCTTTTCACCCTTATCATTTTTACGGAAAAGGATAGGACCAGAGGCAACACCCTCAGCCAGGTTGTAGCCAAACTTATCAAGACCGACTGCCTGATCGCCCAAAGGAATACCTGAAGAGATAACTTCACCACCACCGAACCAAGTTCTACTTGAGTTTCTAAGTGAGATGTTAATCACACCACCTGTTGCGTCACCAATGTTGGCGGGGATGCCACCTGTCACAACCTGTACTTCCTCAATCGCTGACTTAGGAAGTGCTGAAGATCCACGAACTTTAATGCCGTCTATGTAAACCCAAGTCGAAGAGCTACGAGCACCACGGATAGAAATTCCACCGCCTGTGCCAGCTGTACTAGCTCCGGCAACTGTTGTTGCGATTGAAGTAGCAGAACGTCCGGGAAGTTTGTCAATATCTTCACGGCTAACGGTACCACCTGATGCACCACCATCCTTATCTATAAGCGGGACAGTGTATTCAATAACCTCTGCTTCGTCAACCATCACCCCGGCACTAAGCTCAGCATTTACGAATTGAATCTTGTTTGCAGTTATCTTTACTCCAGTAATCTTTTTTGGTTGAAAACCAACGAACGAAACTAATACGTCGTATGTACCAGGAGAAATAGGCTTGATTGTGTATTTACCATCGAAGTCCGTGTTTGTGCCAGACACTTGATTACCGTTAAGAAAAACTACTACGCTTGCGAAGGGTAGTGGATCTCCCAAATCTCCGTCAGTAATAGTTCCTTTAAGGGTACCAGACCCAACTTGAGCTATAGCAGTACTTGACAATAATAGCGCTGCAGCAAAAAATGATATAAAACCTTTCATTAACAGGTGTTTTTCAGGCGTTTCTATAGAAGGCGTAAATATAAGTCTTTTATACCCTTTGTGAAATAGTGTGAAAATTCCTGTAAATACTAGATTATAAGCGATTTCTCAATCGCCACCACCATGAGTGTGTCCTGCGTTTTGCCTGTCTTTCGGCTTGTTTTTGACCGCGACGCATCATTTGTTTAGTGTTATCATTTTGCTTGTTGTAATGATCGCGTTGTTGTTTCTTGTAATTTTTCTCCCATTCCTTGTAGTCAGATTTTGCTTGTCTTTTTGCTTTTTTTGTTGATCTTTTTTGCTTGAATCGTTCTATAAAATTAAGGTCGTTATCAATTTGGGCTTGGGCAGGTAAATAAGACCAAACAAACGTCATTAATAATATCAATTTTTGCAATTTCACGAATCTAAATTTAGCTCTTTTAATACATCTTCAACACAATCAATTGGTAAGTTGCAAGCACCCTCTTTGCATAAATATATATTCACTCCAGATGAAGTATTGTTTTTTGCTTGAACATCCTTTATCCAATAAGGATATTTAGAAGAGGGAGTGTTTCCATAGATTATAGTTTGGGGGGTGAAAAACTCGTTCAATTGTCTTTTTATTTTTAAGTTTTTATAAGTACAATCTGAACTAATTAAAATCTCGTAAAAATTCGCGCATCGTCTAAGCAGGGAAATGCCCCAGTTTGATGCACTTTGTAAGTTTTTAGCATCGGCCCAAGCTGCCAGTAGCATTCGGTCTGACTTCTCGATAAAATCGGGCCTTAAAAGTAGTTTTCCAAGTTTGAATAAATTTTCGGCCATTGTTGAGTTTGAGGATGGAATTACGTTGTCTTCGTTTTGCTGTTTTTTTGCAAAAAGTGGCTTGGCAAACTTAGATGTAAACCAAAAAGTTCCAAGCTCATTGTCATAAAACTCATCAAGACTTATTTGAGTTAGTTCTTCAGCATTGTGAAGCCATTTTTCATTTAAGGTGGAATCGTATAATTCTAAGCAAGCTTTAATTGTGAATGCATAATCCTCTAAAAAACCATCGGTGCTATGGCTAGATTTTTGTTTGTATGAATGAAAAATATAGCCTTTTTCTGTTCTACACTCTTCAAGGATAAAGTTTAAGGTTAATTCCGCTCTTTCAAGATGATTTTTTTTACCAAAAACCTTATAGGAGTTGCACAGACCAATAACGGTTAATGCATTCCAAGAGCTAATAACGTTATAGTCTAGTCCAGGATTTACCCTGCGTGATCTATGAGATTTAAGCTTTTTGTTAATTGATCCGAGTCTCAACCTAAAATCTTCAACGCTGAGATTCAAGTTAGCAGCAAGAACGGAGTCATTTTGCCATTTCATCAGTATAGAAGTTTCATGTTCCCAAAGAGATTTCCCCTCCACTTCGTATGCGTAGTTTGCGAGTTTGTATTCGTCGGATGTTAAAATCGATTTTAATTCTGCTGCTGTCCAAACATAGAACTTACCCTCTACACCTTCAGAATCTGCGTCGAGGGCGGAGTAGAAACCGCCTGAATCGCTGCTAAATTCTTCAATAATGAAGTTAATGGTTTGGAAGACTATCCTTTTGTAGGAAGAATCTTTAAATATTTGATATGCGTGAGAGTAAGTGGTGAGGAGCTGGGCGTTATCATAGAGCATTTTTTCAAAATGGGGAATCATCCAATCTGAGTCTGTGCTGTAGCGAGCGAACCCACCTCCAATTTGGTCGTATATACCACCTCGAGACATACAGTCGAGGGTTAGTCGGATATGCGCAAGAGTATCCGGGTCATTTCTTAAACTACCGTAGTGAAGAAGAAAGTCTAAATTTGTTGGCATCGGGAATTTTGGAGAACCTTGAGTAAGTCCTGTTTTTCTATCCCAGGATGTTTTCCACTCCTCTACTTGGTCGTCAATTATCTTATTGATGGCTGTGCAATGAGATAGGGGCCATGGACCTCCTGCAGAGTCAGCAGCAATTCCGTCATTATCAGCATTAATTAAATCGGATTCATAAACTCCCTGCTGAAGACGTGTGGCGTAATCGTCAATTTTATCTGGGTTGCGTTCGTTAATCGAAACGATAAGTCCGAGCTTTTCTATAAAAGCGTCCTTTGGGAAATATGTTCCCCCAAAAATTGGGCGCCCGTCTGTTAAAGCAATGCAGTTTAGAGGCCAACCACCACGTCCTGTCATTATTTGGACTGCGTGCATGTATGCAGCATCTACATCAGGGCGTTCCTCTCTATCAACTTTAATTGAAACGAAATGCTCATTGATGAATTTAGCGGCATCCTCATCTCCGAAAGTTTGCTTCTCCATGACGTGACACCAATGACATGCACTGTATCCAATACTAATAAACACAAGCTTCCCCTCCTCTTTAGCTTTGTTGAACGCCTCTTCACTCCACGGAACCCAGTCCACAGGGTTATGAGCGTGTTGCTTCAAGTAGGGGCTTATAGAATTTACCAGTGAATTTGTATGCTTGTGATAAGAATTCGTCTCCATCTCTCAAGCATAAAAGTAAAGCAGAACGGATACTTAGCGCTCTCTTTTTAGAATGTACCTAGTACAGAAAATCCCTGTTGAACCTTCGTTGTTAGGAGCTTGGACTCCGGTAGAAGTTTCGACTAACTCCCAGCCTTCTGAACTAAGGTTGCTTAGAACACTAGCAACACTTTTGTCATTTTCGTGGATATTATCCATTTTAATCCCAACGATAGAATACAGATTTTTAATCTTTATTTCTTCAGTTCCTCCAGCACCATTGTCGATTAAGATTCGACTTCTTCCAACTCCTCCAGGAAGTATAGATTCGACAGCAGTAAACTGCATATAGTCGTAACTAGGACCGACAGAGTTGAATGAGTATACAGATGCTAACAACAGGCCTCCTAAGCAGAGGAAAAATAGTTGCTTATATGCGTTTTTCATAGCTAATAAATTAATGTGATTAATATACCTTTGGTGACCACAATTTACAAACCATGCCACTAAGTAAACAAGACTATCAAATTGCCGATTTAATAAAGAAGGAGCATAAGAGACAACTTGAAGGAGCGGAGCTAATCGCGTCAGAAAACTTCGTTTCTGAAGCAGTTATGCAAGCCCAAGGTTCTATTCTCACAAACAAGTATGCAGAAGGACTTCCAAGAAAGAGGTATTATGGTGGTTGTAACTTCGTAGATGAAGTAGAGCAACTAGCTATTGATAGATTGTGTGAATTGTTCGGTGCAGAGTGGGCAAATGTTCAGCCTCACTCTGGAGCTAATGCGAATTCTGCAGTAATGCTAGCTTGTTTAAATCCTGGCGATAAAATTTTGGGATTTGATTTAAGCCACGGTGGTCATCTTACCCATGGTTCACCAGTAAACTATTCTGGTAAACTTTACAATCCAGTATTCTATGGTGTTGAAAAAGATACCGGGAGAATAGATATGGACAAGGTCGCAGAAATTGCAGAAATCGAAATGCCTCAAATGATTATTTGTGGCGCTTCAGCGTATGCGAGGGATTGGAATTATACTAGGTTTAGAGAAATCGCTGATACCGTAGGAGCCATTCTCCTTGCTGATGTAAGCCACCCAGCTGGTTTAATCGCTACAAAGTTTTTAGGAGATCCTCTTCCTCATTGTCACGTTGTTACGACGACGACTCACAAAACTTTACGAGGTCCACGCGGAGGTGTAATCATGGTAGGAAAGGACATGCCAAATCCATGGGGCAAAAGAACTAAGAAGGGTGCTGTTCGTTCATTCACATCAATACTCGATAGTGGAGTTTTTCCAGGAATGCAGGGAGGACCATTAGAACATGTAATTGCAGGAAAGGCAGTGGCGTTTGGCGAAGCGTTAAAGCCAGCATACAAAGATTATTGCAAACAGGTTATCAGTAATGCGCAAGCTATGGCATCTGCATTTGTAGACAGAGGTTATAATCTTATTTCTGGAGGTACAGATAACCACCTTATGCTTATTGATCTTCGCAACAAAAACATTACAGGTAAGGATGCTGAAATCGTTCTTGGTAAAGCAGAAATCACTGTCAACAAGAATATGGTTCCATTTGATATCAGATCTCCATTTGTTACTTCGGGAATGAGAGTTGGAACACCTGCCGTTACAACAAGAGGGCTTGTTGAGAGTGATATGGAGCAATTAGTTTCTTGGATTGATGAGGCTATTATAAACCACAATGACGATGCTGTACTTGAAAAGATTGGCTTAGCTGTTACGTCTCAAATGAATAAATTCCCTCTTCACAAACAATAGAACGAATTAATTTAGTTTTTCTACCGAGCCCTCCGGGCTGTTGAAAAGAATAATAGATTCCACTTCCCGATTAATAAAGTGAATCTTTATATGAGAGCAAGTCGCCTTGTTCTTACTTACACTATTAGCTTCGTCGATGGTGTAGTAGATAATGTTTCCGTTTCCCTTTATGTCAACTTGATTGATATCTCCATTTGTGAATTTTGCGTCGAGAGTTTTACCCATCATCTCATTTTGTAGAGTATCGTTGGTGGAGCTGATGACTTTTGCATTTCCTATTAGCGATAAGAGTGCAGGCTGGCTATTTATCACCAATATTCTAACGCTATCCCCAGTTAGTTCTTCTTCTTCAGATCTAACTATAGGGTTCCCTAAAAGCCAAACCACATCTGTATCCAACTCCCAACTAAGGGAGTCACCTTCACCTGCAAATGTCCCCTGATAAAATTCAACATTACCTGTAGCAAATAGCCAGTTCTCATCTTTACTAAGCATGTTTGCACCTAAAATTAGGGTGTCACCCTCTTCGATATTTGTCGCTATTGCTGGTGTAATAGAATCGCCATAGATGATTTCTTTATAGTTATTTCGAATAGCATAAAATCCTTTAACGGTTAGAGTTTTAGAGGAGTCTCTAACCACTACATTGCCCCAAGCAGCCCCTCCACCTTTTTCCTGTTCCAAGATAATACTGTCGCCGGCTAAATATCCTTGGTTGTCGTAAATACTAGCGTCACCGGCAAACCACCCCTCTTCAGTATCTCCATCAAATTCCCCTCTAGAACAATTAATCAATGAACCGTTTATGTCCATGTGAGTTCTCTTAAAAATCTGAATAAATCTATTTTCCTTATCAATTGCGATTGAGTCAGATGCGATGAAATCCATTCCTTCTTCGATAATCACGTTACCGCCAGCGTATAGCTTTCCAGAATTTGAGCTGTAAGTACCAAAATCACTCTCAAGAGACTTATTTCCATCTATGAATCTTGCTCTGCTAAAGTAGTGCACCAGTTTGTTTTTAATATCGTAAACCAGTTCTTTACAACTAAGTTGCATGTCTTCATGTATGAATTGAACACTATCTCTAACTTTTATACTTTCTGAGATTGGGTTGAGTATTGCGTAATCTGAGTATAGTATTGAGTTAGGGGCGCTCAGCACCTTTATATTACTGAATACTTCAAATATTCCGTCGTCAAATCGATAAGCACTATCGCAATAAAGAACTGACTCGCCAAACCCAAGTTTTACATTCCCCAGTAATCTACTGGCGTCAGAAATTTCAGTATTACGTTCAATAGTATTAGCGCCAATGATTTTAACCTGTTCCTTTGTTTCTGGTTTCGATGTGGTTGTTTTGGTTTGGGCTAAAGCAAAATATTCAATAGCAAATAGGCTCCAGAAAGAAAAGATATATTTAAGCGTTGACTTCATCCAATAACTCCGGCAGCTACTGTTGCGTGCGTGCTCGGGTCCACTAATATAAACGCACCTGTCGTTCTATTAGTACGATAAGGGTCAGCAAGAATTGGTGAAGCAGTTTTAATCCTAATTCTAGCGATGTCATTCATAGCTACGTCTCGATTTTCTTCATCTCTGTGAAGAGTGTTGATGTCAATACGGTAAAGAACTTTGGTAATTTTTGCTCTTACTTCTTGACTTAGGTGTCTAAGCACTAGACTTGATGAAGGATTCATAGGGCGAGAGTCAAGCCAGCAAATTTTTCCATCGATCTCGTTCATCATCACAGGTTGATTGTTCTTTCGAACGAGCATTTCACCTCTACTTAAGTCAATGTCGTCAGACAAAGTCATCACCACGCTAAGAGGAGGAAAGGCAATTTCTTTTACCTCATCGCCTAGCATGATTTTGTCAATAGTAGTCTCTCTTCCGCTTGGAAGTGCCACAACAGCATCGCCTTTTTTAAATACTCCCGATGCGATTCTTCCAGCGTAACCTCTAAAATCTCTGTGATCATCTGTTTGAGGGCGAACTACGTATTGAACAGGGAACCTGCAATCCTGTAGGTTTCTATCTGCCCCAACGTGTACGTTTTCTAAGTGGTGAAGGAGTGTAGAACCCCCATACCAAGACATGTTCTTTGACATGTCAACCACGTTATCTCCTTTCAGTGCGCTGATAGGAATAAACGTAATATCCTTAATGTCTAATCTTGAGCTGAAGCTTTTAAATTTTGCAACGATTTTTCTGTAAGCGTCTTCGTCGAAGTCAACAAGATCCATTTTATTGACACAGACAATTAAGTGTTGTAACCCTAAGAGTGAAGCAATGAAGCTGTGTCTGTGGGTTTGTTCTGCAAGTCCGTTTCTTGCGTCAATCAAAATAATTGCAAGGTCTGCCGTAGATGCTCCAGTAACCATATTTCTGGTATACTGAATGTGTCCTGGAGTATCGGCAATAATAAATTTACGTTTTGGAGTAGCAAAGTATCTATATGCTACGTCAATAGTAATTCCTTGCTCGCGTTCTGCTCTGAGTCCGTCAGTAAGTAGGCTTAAATCTGTATCCTCTAACCCCTTCTGCTTAGACTCTTTCTCTACAGCTTCTAACTGATCTAGAAAGATACTTTTAGAATCGTAAAGTAGACGGCCAATCAGCGTACTCTTACCGTCGTCAACACTTCCTGCTGTTGTGAAGCGAAGTAATCCGTTGTGATGTGTAGATGAACTCATTAGAAATATCCGTCTTTTTTTCTATCCTCCATTGCGCTAGAACTTCTCTTATCATCCATTCTACCCCCTCTTTCTGTAATTCTTGTTGAAGCTACTTCGTCGATAATCTTCTCAACAGTTTCAGCATCGCTTTCAAACGCTCCAGTAATTGTCAAATCACCAAGAGTTCTAAAACGAACCTGCATTTTTTCAGGAGTTTCATTCTCTTTGAGATTAAGATATTCTGAGTGAGCAAGGATTTGGCCATCTCTACGCACACACACTCTTTCGTGAGCATAGTAAAGGCTAGGAAGTTGTATGTTTTCTCTTAGGATGTAATTCCAAACATCAAGTTCCGTCCAGTTATTTAATGGGAACACCCTGAAATGCTCATCAGTCGCGTGCATTCCGTTAAACAAGTTCCAAAGTTCTGGTCTTTGATTCTTAGGATTCCATTGGCTGAAATCATCTCTGTGAGAGAAGAATCTTTCCTTAGATCTGGCTTTTTCTTCGTCCCTTCTTGCGCCACCAATACACGCGTCAAACTTATTTTCTTCAATGGTATCGATAAGCGTGGTGGTTTGAAGTTTATTCCTACTAGCGTTATGGCCAGTCTCTTCTGTAACCTTGCCGTTGTCAATAGTTTTTTGAACAGAACCAACGATAAGATTAGCTCCAAGTCTACGAACTAAATTGTCCCGAAATTCTAAAGTTTCAGGGAAATTATGGCCAGTATCAATATGCACTAGCGGCATAGGAATGTTTGCAGGAGCAAAGGCCTTTGTTGCGAGATGAGTAACAACTATACTATCCTTTCCACCACTAAATAAAATGGCAGGTCTATCGAACTGAGCTGCAACTTCGCGGATTACATAAATTGACTCCGCCTCTAACTCCGCTAAATGATCTAGGTTATATGTTATACTATTGCTCATCCCTTCCTAACCTCCCATATTTAAACCAAGCTCTTTCATGTAAGTAGTAGAATAACATTTTTATAAAAAATTCAATCCCCAGGATTGCACCTGCGGTTTTTAATTTTCCTGTAAAAATGTAAACTAAAACTAGCGTTGTAAGTGATGCAATAACCCTCCAAGTAAAGGTTTTGGCAACGTGCCTGATTCGAGATTTTTTATTGTCCACCGGCTAATTCAATTAAGGGTTTTTAAATCCTACTGTTATTGTGCGAATTTAGGGTGTTTTGCTAGTTTATCCTCGACATTTCCCCAATTTGTAAAATGAAATCCTCTGTCGTCGAGGTATACTGTTGCTGCAAATTTAGAGTTGCTTACTACGTCAAAAAGATGAGCCATATCGTACTTCTCCAGCCACTCTTCAATAACAAGTGCCGGCCTAGAGCTCATGATCTTCAGTACATAACCTTGCTTCTTAAGTCTTTGAAGTACTTCTAGTGCGCCTTCCATAGGAGGGTCGTAAGCGTTATCTAACCCTTGAAACCCTTTACTGTATTTGTGTATTACGCCGTCGAAATCAACAGCGATGGTCTTTCTTTTATCAAGAGTTTTTAATTCTTTTGAAGGTATGCGGCTGACTTCAAGAATATGCTTAACGCAATCTTCAACAGAAGTTGCCCCTGTATCTAAGTCAATAAAATTTTCAAGAGGAACTTCGTAATTACTTACGTGATTTTGCTCACGCCCTCTAATCTCATCAGTGTGTACATAGATCTCAGTCATTTCTGCTGACGACTTTAATTCCTCCCGCATTGATCGATAAGGAGCAATAAGTGACACAACAGCAATTTCACCTTTGTTTGAAAGGTATCGAGCTATGTTTTGGGCATTTGAAACGTTTTTAACTCTTCCGTCCTCTGAATAATCTTTGTTGCATGTAATATTTCTCAGATCGTCACCGTCTATGTGATGAGGAGCGTAGCCAAGTCGTCTAAGCTGCTTAATTAGGGCTTCAGCTAAAGTAGTCTTACCGTGGCCAGGTTGACCTGTGAACCAATAAATCATGCTAGATCTACATTAAAAATTAGGGTTTGTTCTCTATCTGGACCAACAGATAGGATGCTAATCTTTACGCCTACTTCTTCTTCAATCATTTTAACGTAGGCTAGAAGGGAAGCTGGGATATCTGCTACGTTTCTAAGACCGGTTAAATCTCCAGGCCAACCTTCGAATGTTTCGTATACTGGTTGAACTTCGTCTGGATTAATACCGTATGGTAAGTAGTCAATCTTTTCCCCATTATGTATATAGTGAGTACAAACCTGTATTTCATCAAACTCACCAAGAACATCTGCTTTCATCATGCAAAGTTGAGTAACACCGTTAACCATAATAGCGTACTTAAGTTGAGGAAGGTCTAGCCAACCACAGCGTCTAGGACGACCTGTGGTCGCACCAAACTCCATCCCTGCTTCACGAAGCTTTTCTCCAGTTTCTTCTAGTAGTTCAGTTGGGAATGGGCCAGCACCTACTCTTGTACAATAAGCTTTAAAAATACCAAATACCTCTCCGATTTTATTTGGCGGAATACCCATGCCAGTACAAGCTCCAGCTGTAATAGTATTTGAAGATGTAACGAATGGATAAGTACCAAAATCGATATCTAGCATAGTTCCTTGAGCTCCTTCAGCCAGAATTCCTTGGCTGTTTTTAAGTGCATTATTAAGAACGTGCTCAGAATCGATAAATTTAAAGTTTTTAAGATTTTCTATAGCATTTAGCCAAGCTCCTTCGTGCTGACTCAGATCAAATTCGTACTCAGGGTATTGCTTTAAAATTCTGATGTGCTTCTCGCGAAGAGCGTTGTATTTCTCCTTGAAATGCGGTGACTCTAAATCACCTACACGTAAGCCATTTCTTCCAGTCTTATCCATGTAAGTTGGGCCAATTCCCTTTAGTGTAGAGCCTATCTTTGCCTTTCCTTTTGCTTGCTCTGAAGCTGCGTCAAGTAGCCCATGTGTCGGCATAATTAGATGCGCCTTTCTAGATATTACTAGTGATTTTGTGGAATCAACACCACGCTCAACTAGAGCGTCAATTTCTCTTTTGAAAATTACTGGGTCAATCACAACTCCGTTACCAACTACGTTAAGAGTGTCTTCTCGGAAAATACCGCTTGGAATAGTATGAAGAACGTGTTTTTTACCGTCAAAAATCAATGTGTGACCGGCATTGGGCCCTCCTTGAAATCTCGCAATCACGTTGTACTTAGGCGTAAGTACATCGACGATTTTTCCCTTTCCCTCGTCTCCCCATTGGAGTCCAAGCAATACGTCAGCTTTCATGAAATTTTATTTGGTACGCTTCTTTGCGTAAATGTTTAATGAGTGATGGAGCACTTCAATGTCGAATAGCTCTTCTAATGTTGCTTTGATTTGTTGAAGTCTAGGATCGCAAAATTCTAAAACCTCTCCTGTGTCAGCAATAATTACGTGATCGTGTTGAGCAATTCGATAGCACTTTTCATACTGCGCGTTCTTATTGTCAAACTGATGTTTTCTCACCAGGTTGCAATCTAACAACAGCTCTAATGTGTTGTAAAGAGTTGCTTTAGAAACTCTAAATTCGCCATCCTTCATTTGAAGATAAAGTTGATCCACGTCGAAGTGTCCCGCGTAATTGTATATCTCATGCAGAATAGCAAAACGCTCTGGAGTTTTGCGGTGACCATTTTGTTCGAGGTAAATCTCAAACATATCACGGGCTTGATTGAATGTATCGTAGTTAGGCATGTGTCTAATACGTTGTAACAAAGATAGGTTATGACTCGGCTTTTACACGATCTACAGAGTGAACTCCTGCAACATTTTTTAGTTTAGTTATCAAATCTTCAAGGTGAGATTTGTTCATGATTAAAACGCTTACAAATCCTCTGAAGATTCCGTCGTGAGTTTCCATACTAATTGCTCGCATATTTACCTCCATATCTTCAGAGATAATTTGAGTAATTTGATTCACCAATCCCAAATCATCTATGCCCGTAAACTGTAATTTAACCTCGAATTGTTGATCTGCTTTCGATGACCACCTAGCCTTCATCATTCTATAGGCATACTTAGAAAGCATATTTGTGGCATTTGAACAGTTCTGCCTGTGGATTTTAATTCCGCCACTTACAGTTATGAACCCAAATACTTTATCTCCTGGAATTGGATTGCAACACCCAGCAAGTGTGTAATCAATTTTCTGAAGGTTTTCGCCAATTAGAATGGTGTCCTCTTTCTGTGGCTTGACAAACTCGCTTGAAATAGCTGTTTTTTGTGATATACCAGGCTTCCCCCCCCTAGGCCAAACAAACTTTCCTTGCTTAACCTTAAAATTTAATTCGTCAAGCTTTACAAGTCCTATTGCAATCTCATGATAAAGATCTTGGGCAGAAGAAAGCTTGATTCTTTTAAACAGTGACTCAATATTTTCTTGTGAAATCTGGACATGAACTTTCTTCAACCATTTTTCAAGTATAGTTTTCCCTTCAGATGCACGTTTTCTGGTATCCTCTTTAAGTGCGTGTCTGATTTTGTGACGAGCATGAGAGGTAACAACGAACTTGAGCCATTCCTCTTTAGGTCTTTGTCGCTTGTTAGTTAATATTTCTATTTGGTCGCCGCTTAAAAGCTTATAACTTAGAGGAACAAGCTTGTGATTTACCTTTCCTCCTATACACTTTTCTCCAACCTTTGTGTGAACCTTAAAAGCAAAGTCCAGAGTAGTTGCTCCCTGCGGGAGAGTTATCATATCTCCATTAGGTGTGAAAACAAAAATATCATTCGACTGCAAGTCCATCGCAAGCTCGTCGATAAACTCGATTGCATCCTCGTTTTCACTATCAAGCACGTCCCTAATCTGAGTAAGCCACTTGTCGATTTGGTCTCCCCCTACCGTGCTTTCTCCTCCTTCTTTATATCGCCAGTGTGCTGCGAATCCCTTTTCAGCAACATGATCCATTCTTTCTGAACGAATCTGAATTTCCACCCACTTTCCAGAAGGAGACATTACAGTTGTATGAAGGCTTTCGTAACCGTTTGCCTTGGGTAAACTTATCCAGTCTCTAAGTCTGTCAGGGTTTGGCTGGTAGTAATCTGTAACTATTGAATAGGATCTCCAGATTTCGCTTTTTTCTTTTTCTCTTTCTGTTTCAATTACGATTCTTACGGCAAATACGTCGTAGACTTCTTCGAAGCTTACGCCTTGTTTCTGCATTTTATCCCATATGCTAAAAATAGATTTAGGGCGCCCCTTGATACTATACTTGATTCCTGCTTCATCTAGTGATCGTTTAATGGGGGCGCAAAAGCTCCTGATGAATCTCGCGCGTACATCTTTTGTTTTTCTAAGTCGGGAATTGATTAGTTCGTAATCCTCAGCTTCCTTAAATTTTAAACTAAGGTCTTCGAGCTCAGTCTTAATAGCGTATAGTCCCAACCTGTGAGCAAGGGGCGCGTACATATATAAAGTTTCAGAAGCAATTTTCTGTTGCTTATCTTGTCGCATAAATTCGAGCGTCCTCATGTTATCAAGTCTGTCCGCGATTTTGATCAAAATAACTCTCACGTCGTTACTTAACGTGAGGAGCATTTTTCTAAAATTTTCTGCCTGAGCACTTGTCCCAGGTTCAAATACACCGCTCATTTTCGTTAAGCCATCAACTATGTTTCGGACTTTAACTCCAAAGGTCTTTTCTACTTCATCAAGCGTAAGATGAGTATCTTCCACTGTGTCGTGAAGAAGAGCACACACAATAGACGTAGTGTCTAAACCTAATTCACCAGCTACAACTCGAGCAACGCTTATAGGATGGTATATGTAGGGTTCGCCGCTTTTTCGTCTTTGGTCTGAGTGTAGCTCAAGCGCTAAATCAAATGCTTTTCGTATAGTTTTTCTATCCTCTCGAGACTTGCTATTATTTGCAGCACGAAGTAATCCTCTATACCTTCTTAGTATCTCTTTTTTCTCTTCTTCTAAATCGAAATCCATCTACTTGTAAAGCTACCCTTTGATTAGGTAATTTCGCAACATGATTGAAGCAAATAATATCAACCTCAAATCTTGGGTAGATGTACCCTTAGGTCACAACTTCCCAATTCAGAATCTTCCATTTGGAATTTTCTCTACTTTTGACCGCTCTGCTAGACCAGGAGTAGCAATAGGAGATAGTGTTTTAGACCTAAAAGCATTGAGCGAAGCTGGGTTTTTAGATAGTTTGGACTTTGATAAATCAGACTTTTCTGCATCAACTCTTAACTCTATTGTCAATAAAGGAAAAGCGGCAACATCTGCTTTAAGAAATAGAGTTAGCGAACTCTTAAGGTCAGATTCTACAGAATTGAGAGATTCAGACTACGCTAAATCGTGTTTAGTTTCAATGGTAGATGTAGACATGCATATACCCATAGAAGTTGGTGATTACACAGACTTTTATTCTTCTGAGGATCACGCAAAAAATGTGGGTAAGATGTTCCGTGATCCAGATAATGCATTGTTGCCAAACTGGAAGCATATGCCAGTTGCTTACCACGGTAGAGCTAGCTCAATAGTTGTGAGCGGTACTCCTGTAACGCGCCCACACGGCCAACTTAAGCCAGTTGAAAATCAGCCACCAGTTTACGGTCCTTCAAGACTTCTTGACTTCGAATTAGAAATGGCATTCATCACTCACCCTGGTAAGGTGTTAGGGAAAACGATTTCTACTTCAGAAGCAGAAGACTACATTTTTGGGATGGTAATTTTCAACGATTGGTCAGCAAGGGATATTCAAAAGTGG
>MDSV01157792.1_pt1 | contig 36235 bp, 27 predicted proteins | sample 810851 | NCBI WGS metagenome assembly MDSV01 (sample SAMN05326640, study PRJNA326480) | marine metagenome | isolation source: seawater | place: Atlantic Ocean: North East | collected 2012 | reverse complement strand
TGGCGGAATCGGTAGACGCACCAGACTTAAAATCTGTTGAGGATTATCCTCGTGGGAGTTCAAGTCTCCCTACTCGCACTGGCATAAATATAGTTGTAGGACGATTGCCCTATAATGAAATATGTCATAGAAACCAACTATGCTTGGTACAATAAGGAATCTACATTGATCCTTGTTTATTTTATAAATGGAGTTCCTTTCACTTTTGATGAACTTCCAGAAATTGCAAAACAGCACCCTGAAGTGATTGAAATTGCAAATTCCGAAAAAAGGTGGGAACCAGAAGATATTGGAATTGCGTCTGCATATCTAATATTAGAAGAATGTCATCCAATGTTATTTGAGATCGAAATTGAGAATCCAGAACTTTTACCGAGTGATTGACAGATTCTTAAATTTGTATTATAATTTACATATGCCCCTGTAGCTCAGCTGGTAGAGCACCGCTTTTGTAAAGCGGATGTCGCAAGTTCAAGTCTTGTCGGGGGCTTTAGAAGAAGACTAAATAACTTATAATGGAACTATAAGTTAAGAATAAGATGGGTCTTTCTAGATTAGATAATTTCCTGAAATCATCTCGTGGAACCATTCTCTATGTTGATCCGGGTAGCTTAGATTCTACGGATAGTATTGAGAATCAGGGAAATTCCCTTACTCGTCCCTTTAAAACTATACAAAGGGCATTGTTGGAGGCTTCAAGGTTCTCCTATCAAAGAGGGTTGCATAATGATAGATTTGGCAAAACAACTATTATGCTTTATCCTGGTGATCATCTCGTAGATAATCGCCCTGGGTTCATACCAGATGAAACCGTAGAAAATCGTTACTATTTGAGAGGTGGTAGTGTAACTGGTGATTTGCCACCGCTGAGTAGGACATCAAATTTTGACTTATCTACACCAAATAATGAACTTTTTAAGCTGAACAGTGTTCATGGCGGCATAATTGTTCCTAGAGGAACCTCCATTATTGGTATGGATGTCCGAAAGACAAAGATTATTCCAAAATATGTACCAGATCCAACAAATACTGACATTTCTAGATCTGCTATCTTCAGATTAACTGGAACTTGTTACATATCTCAGATTGCAATTTTAGATGGAGACCCAAATGGGTCCGTTTATAAGGATTATACAGTTAATGAATTTGTTCCAAACTTTTCTCATCATAAACTCACTTGTTTTGAGTATGCAGATGGAGTAAATTCTGTCAATATTGATGATAGATTCTTAACATATACTACTCATAGAACTGACCTTGACATTTATTATGAAAAGGTTGGATTGGTTTACGGAGATTCTTCTGGTCGTGCTATTGAACCCGATCACCCATCAAATTCATTAGATATCCAGCCTAAAGTTGATGAATATCGTATTGTAGGATCTACAGGACAGACTGAAAATATTCAAAGTATTTTTTCAGGTGACGGAGTCACCTCATCTAGTATTGTCACACTTACGACAGAAAATCCTGTACCTGGATTGGATGTAGACACGCCATTTAGAGTAGAAAATATAACTGAGACTGGGTATAGTGGTCAGTTTGTTGTAAGTGAAAAGGTAAGTCCTGTTCAGATTAAGTATCAAATACAAAATCCCCCTTCAAATCCAACACCATCTGCCATTGGTGGAACAGTTTCTCTTCAGATGGATACTGTAACCTCTGGTTCTCCATATATTTTTAATGTTTCTATGCGTTCTGTTTACGGAATGTGTGGAATGCATTGTGATGGAAGTAAGGCCACTGGATTTAAATCTATGGTTTGTGCTCAGTTCACTGGCATTGGACTTCAGAAAGATGACAATGCATTTGTTATTTTTAATCAGAGCACTCCTCCTACTGGAAACTACGATGATTCTACAACAGTTTCCAATTTAAGTAATAATTCTAGATCTCGTTATCGTCAAGAGTATAGGAATTATCATATCAAATCTTCAAACAATTCAATTATTCAGGCTGTCTCAATATTTGCGATTGGATTTTCTGAGCACTTCTTAACTGAAAGTGGTGGAGAAATTTCTTTAACAAATTCTAACTCAAATTTTGGCGCAAAAGCATTAACTTCTGATGGATTCCGAGAGGAAGCATTTTCTCAGGATGATTCTGGATATATTACACATATCATTCCCCCAAAGGAAATTCCTTTATCTGAAAACTCCATAGAGTTCAATGCAATTGATATAGAAAAGACTGTTAGTGTCGGTAATACTACCTCATTATATTTGTATGGGCAGACAAACTTTAGTTCTTTCCCGGAAAATGTTATTGAGGGGTTCCGTATTGGTGCAAGAGTAGATGATAAACTTGGTGTATTAATTTCTTCTGGTGGAGTTACAGCAGAGCACACCTCTACAATTGTCATGCCAGGAACTCAGTCTAGTTCTGAGAAATCTTTTACTGTTGGTAGAAGTGTTTCTGGAATCAACAGTATTGGTACATTTAGTGATGGTGGAGAAGATGGTGTAATAACTCTGAGCGAACCACATACACTTTTAACAGGTGAATCAATTAGAATATATGGTAGCACGGGTCAGATCCCTGATGGATTGACACCAAATACTGTTTACTATGCAATAACAAACAATTCAAAACCAAATAATATTAAAATAGCAAAGACCTTAAACGATTCTTTACTTGGAAATAGTATCTCTATAAATGGAAGAGGAGAAGTTCTTACTGTAAAGAGTAAAGTTTCTGATAAAAATTCCGGAGATATTGGTCATCCTATTCAATATGATTCGACTGCCGGACAGTGGTTTATAAATGTATCTGATGATGGCATCTATTCTGCAATTTCTTCTTTGAGTGCTAAGACAACCCCAAGAACTTTTATTAGAAGAAAGAAGGATAGTAGAGATTCATTTGACACAATTTATCGTGTCCGTTATGTAATTCCTGCGTCCTCTACAAAAGTATCTAGAGCTCCTATTGATGGGTTTATTCTTCAAGAATCAAACCAACCAATGACATCGAATGAGATAGATAAGTACTTTGGTTCTGGTTCGCTGTCAAATGAAAATGAACATAGAAATCTTACTTTCATAGCAGGAATTTCTTGGGACCTCGGTATAGCAACTATTACAACAGAGATTCCTCATAACTTATCAATTGGATCAACCATTGAGTTGTTCAATTGTGGAGAAGAATTTAATGGTACTTATAAGATTAATAGTATTGCCGCGAAGAAGCAATTTACTATTGCTATGGAAGATCCTGGTGTTGCATTTGGTATAGATGTTAACACTAGAAATGATTCCTTACCATATTTTACCAGAAAGTATTATGATGGTATTTACTATACATATAGAATTAATGAATCTCAGAGATATATTGCTGGACAGCAAGATGGGATCTATTATCTGACTCTTATCAACTCTTCAAATTCTCCTGCTGTTACTGAGTTTTCTGATGATAAATTTTCTCAACCAGTAAAGAATTTATTCCCACAAACCAATCGAGATAATCCTGTATCAGATCCTAAATCTGCAAGTAGTTTTGCATCTTCCGGATTGATTGGTGAGGTTGTAGTTGATGATCCTCAGAATAGTATTACAAAAGAAACAACTGAGAAGATTCTTCGTGATACTTGCTCTGGAAGCAAGATTGAAAAAATTGTTTCTCAGACTGCGTTAGAGCATACTATTACTACAAAGATTGATCATGGATTGAATCGAATTACTCGTGTAAGCATTTCTGATTCAGGAACTGGATATAGTGATGGAACATACTATAATGTTCCATTGGTATCTTCTGATGTTTCAACTACTGGAATTCATGCTACTGCAAAGGTTGAGATAACTGCAGGTGCTGTTAGTAGTGTGAAGATAATGGATGGAGGTAGTTCATATCAAGTTGGGGATGCTCTTATACTTCAGGGATTAACTAATACAACAGATGCAATAGTTTCCGTCGCATCTATTTACGATAATATTGGAGATACTATAAGGATATCCGGAGTATCTTCAGAGGATTACTCCTCATACAATACGCTATATTTCATTACTGGCATAACTCATGGAGATGATAAAAATATAACAGTAACATCGACAGAAAGTATAGATAATTTCTCAACTACAGACATTGATGGCACCTCTATAGAATCTTCTTACTTGTATTTGACTGGCAAATCTATTCCAGTATCATCAATCTCTTATGATAATGTATCTGGATTAGCGACTATAGTTGCTAGTACTAGTCATGGATTTGGTTTTGGGAGAAAGATTAAAATCTCAGGAGCTAATGAAGAGATTTACAATGGAGAGTTCGTAGTTACTGAGGTTCTTGATGATCTTGGAATACCCACATATTCTTTTGTTGTAGAAATTGGTTCATCTGATTCTGCACCTACTGCGACAGGAAATATAAAAGCACATCATCTTGGATTTTCTTCAAATGCTGGTGATATCGAGGTAGACGACGAGAACTTCTCGGGAAGAATGGTTGAGACATATGATAATGTCACATCAACCCTATTTGCCAATGTTCCTAATACCATTACTACAAGTATCAGAATTTCAGGATTAAATGAGTTGGGTCTTAATATTGGTGATTACTTGATGATTGATGATGAAATTGTTAGAATTAGTCATACAGTTTCATATGACCCCACTAATAATACTGTTGAGGTTTTCCGTGGAGTGTTGGGCACTAAGAGAACTACTCACTTGGCAAATGCAGTTGTAAGAAGATTGAGAATAAAGTCAGTAGAATTCCGCAGACATTCTATCATTCGTGCTTCCGGACATACATTTGAATATGTTGGGTTCGGTCCTGGCAACTATTCTACTGCTCTTCCAGAAAGACATGATAGAGCTATTACTGCAGATGAGGAACTATTAGCACAATCTACAAAGAGAAGTGGTGGTATTAACTTCTATACTGCAATGAACGATAAGGGCATTGCATACTCTGGAAATAAGAAGTTGAGTACAATTTCTGGTAATGAAGAAGTATTTGATACTCCAATTTCCACAGTTGTTGGTGAAGATATTTCAAATACATCTCAGCTGAATGTTATTTCTCCTGTAGAGGGAATCTTCTCCAGATCTATTCGTGTCAGTGGTGGAGTAAATGGAAAGGTATCTTCTGAGTTTAATGGACCACTGATTGTTAATAATAAGATTACTTCTAATTCTGATAAGGGTATAGAAGCTAACTCTCTATTCCTTCAGGGAGATGCAACAGTATCTAGAAATATTACTGTTGGCATCTCAACTCCTTTACTTTCTAGCAATCCAGGCGATATTGCTTTCAATGCAAATCCAGGTGATGGTGAGTATGTTGGTTGGATTTTTTCATCGGATAATGAGTGGAGAAGATTTGGTTCAGTAAGTCTTTCTACTGATGAAAGTATTCACGTATTTGATAAAGTTGGTATTGCAACAAATAATCCAAATGATTGTTTATTGTCTGTCGGATCCAATGATGGTTTATTTTGTGTAGATTCTGATGGTGTTGGCATTGGTAGAACAGCAAATGGATATAAGTTAAATGTTTCTGATAGTGCAAATTTTGGTGGCAATGTTGATGTATCTGGAACTGTAAGTGCTGGTCTGTTCTCTGGGGATGGTCGTAATCTGACGAACTTAAATATTCCAGCTACAGGATGGACTAATATTGCAGGTGGTATTTACAATACCAATTTAAATAATATTGGACTTGGAACTGCTACCCCAAGATACAATGTTGAAATTGGACAAGTTGGAACTTCTACAACTTCATTATTCGTTAATGGTAAATCTAAGTTTGTTGATGAAGTTAATATAAATGATTTGTCTATTTCTGGACAATTGACATGTAGTGACTTTGAGATAGAATCTCCTACTGGAAAGATTGTTACCGGTTTCATTGGTATCAATACTACAAGCAATACCCATCCAATTCAAATTGGTGATGATATTGTAGTCACTGATTCTGGAGATGTTGGAATTGGAACTCTTAGTCCTCAGTTGAAACTTGATGTAAGTGGAGAAGCTAGATTCAAATCTTATTCTGAGAAGACAGCAACTCCTAGTGTCAATGGAACAATTGCAACATTTGATTTGTCAAGTGCAAATACATTTACATTTGATACTAGTTCGAATATTGATAGATTTGAACTAGTAAATATACCAGATGATTCTACAACATTTACGATTAGAATCAAAAATCCAAGTGATTATGATATTGATATTGATTCTTTCTCTGTAGGTGGATTGGCCATTTCAGTATATTGGCCTCGTGGTGTTGTCCCAGAAGTATCTGATTCTACAGATATATACTCATTCAAAATATTTGATGGTAGTGACGTTGTTAATGATGGAATTTACGGCGTTGTTGGAGGTCAATTGTTCTCATGAGTCACGGTTTTTTCCCAAGAATAAAAACAGAATTAGATTTAAATGGTCCAAATCTCACTTTTACTCAACAACCAGTTGATGCTACTGCTACTAGTATCGGGCAGGATTTAACTCTAACAGGGATTGCTACAGCTTCTTTTCCATCTAGCAATCCTGATGCATCAAATAGTGGCAGTATTGGTTATCAGTGGTATCTATATGGAAGTGAAATCAGCACTCCTTTAACTGATAGTACAAAGTTTTCTGGAACTACTACAACAACATTGACTATTCAAGATGTAGAAAATCAACTCGACCACGGAAAACAATATTTTTTGAGAGCTGATTATGTCCCATCAGGAACTACTGGAAACGCAGATAATGATCCATTGGATTCCAATATTGCAACAATCTCTGTTCCTGCTGAGTTTACTATTAGTGAACAACCACAAAGTCAAGAGGTGCCTCAATTCAGTGATGCTGTATTTACTGTTGGTATAAATTTATCTGATAATAGTGAAGATCGGGCATCTTATCAGTGGGTCTTAAACGGAACTGATCTTGATGATACTTCTAATATTTCTGGATCAAAGACAAATCAGTTGACAATATCTAGTGATGAGATTTCTACCAAAACATTATTTTGTAGAGTTTCTCATCCATTTTCATTTCCTTCTCTCTTAAATAGTTCCGAAGTAAATTTTACTGTTCGAGACTCAAAACCAATATTAAATTTTGAGAAATTTAGTACTTCAGCTTTTGATAGTGGATCTCAGGATTTAGATACTGGGGGAGCATTGACGATCACAGCAAATCCTAATAATGCTCTTAGGACACTTTGCGTATATTCTCGTGAGCAGGATATTAGGGTAAAGGTTACTATGGCTGCTTCTGTAGGAAGAACTGTTAACGGAAATCTTGGTGGAGAAGGTGGACTTTCTGTTTTTGATATGACAATTATAAAGGATCATGAGTATATAATTAAAATAGGAGTAAATGAAGGAATATACTCTGGAGGACCAAAGGGTGGAATAAATGGTGGAGGTGGTCTAATTGTAGTTTACCATAAAGCAAAAGCTGTTGCTGTTTGTGGTGGAGGTGGTGGTGCTGGTACAAATGGTGCAGGTGGTGCTGGTGGTGGGATAGATACTCCTGGAACTCGTGGAGAAGGAAGAAACCCTGGTTCTGGCGGAGGAGATGGTGGAATAATTGGTGGAGTAAATAATTCATTAATAGGACAAGGTGATTTGCCTGCCCGTGGTCAAACGCAAGCAGGAAGAACTGAATATAATGAATGGGATGGTAGCAGTCCAAATGGTGGAAGACTTGGTGGATGTACCCTTGGTAAATATTGGCATTTACAAGGATATGAACCATGCCAAAATCTACCAGGAAATATTAAATTCTACGATGGTGGTGGTACGATAAACCAAAGCACTGCAACTCTTGAACGCGGATTTAAGGATGGTCAGGGACATCGTAATAACGGTGGTGGAGCATCTGGAAACGATGGTGGTGGTGGCGGCGGTGCTCAAGGTGGATTTGCTGGAACAGGTGATGGATCTGGAGGTGGTGGAGCATCTGGATATCGAGATGATGAGATAAAAAATGTCATGTTTACTCAACCAGGCGGTAACACAGGAGTTGCTTTCATAACATTTGAGTCATATGAGAAGGCTAAGTTCAATGGCACATTATCTACTCCAACCAGGCCGTAATTAAACTATATTAGTATAAATATTTAAAAATTAGTTCGGGGGAGAGTGAACCCAAAATGGCAATTAATAAGAATTTTGTCGTTAAAAATGGACTTGAGGTTAGTACTGACTTAATTTTTGCTGATGCAACTGCGGTTAAAGTTGGTATTGCAACTACAAATCCTCAATATACACTAGATGTTCATGGTGTACTTAAATCCAATCACTTAAATGTAATTGGTGTTGCTACTATTACTGGTGGACTTGTTGGAGATCTGACTGGTAGTCTAACTGGTAATGTAATCGGTGATTTGACCGGCAATGTAACCGGTAATTCAGATACTGCCACCTCGCTTGAAACTGCTAGAAATATTGGTGGTTTATCATTTGATGGAACAGAAGATATTGATCTTCCTGGTGTAAACACAACGGGAAATCAAGATATTACTGCTAACGCGAATACTGCTACTGCACTTCAAACTCCTAGAAATATTGGTGGTGTATCATTTGATGGAACATCAGATATTGATCTTCCTGGTGTCAATATAGTTGGGGATCAAAATACCACTGGAACTGCTGCCAATTTGAGTGGCACTCCTGACATTATTATTAATGATCTTACTGCTTCTGGAAATGTATCTGTCTCTGGAGATTTATCAGTCACTGGAGCACAAGTAACTGTTGACAATTTAGGAGTAACTGGTATATCCACTTTTAATAATGTTACGATTGGTTCTGGAATAATTACTGCAACCAATTCAGAATTTCCTATAGAATATTACGGAGATGGAACTCACTTAACTAATGTTCAACGCGGTGTAAGTATTTCTACACAACAAACTTCTCTAATAGAGAACCTTACTCTGCTTGGTAATGGTGTAAAAAATATCACACTTGAAGGTGCTGGTATTTCTACTTGCACATTAGATTCAGTAACTGATACTGCTACAGTTCATATTACTGGTTCCGGTGCTTTTGTCACAGTTTCAGAGACAAAGCCACTGGGCGATCAAAAGTTGGGTGATCTTTGGTATAATAATAAATTTGGTAAATTGTATTTATGGTATGATGAACCAAAGTTGGGGATTGGAACCGCTTCTTATTGGGTTGATGCTGCTCCTTTTGACAGTGCTATCTTGCAGGGGGATGTTGATGTTGCGGGAAATATTACTGCCACAGGAAGTGTTAATGCCACGGGAAGTATTACTGCTGCATCATTCTCTGGTGATGGGTCTAATCTCAGTGGTGTTGATGTTGCAAATGATACTACTCCAGAACTTGGTGGCAATTTGGATCTAAACTCCAAAGATATAATTGGAACTGGTAATATCAATATAGCAGGAAATATTAACAATATAAATGCAGTTGGAGTTTCTACATTTAATGGTGGATTAATTACTACTGAGTTTGCAGAGAAAGTCAATGCCATCGGAAATGGTGGATCTAATATGGTAATTGACCTATCAAATGGATCTCATGTTACTGCAACCTTGAGTGAACTATCAACAAATGTTACTTTTAATACGGGAATTACTAGTGATTCAATTGGATTTACTTTAGTTCTTACAAATAGTGGAGATACTCAATCAATCATTTGGCCGTCAAATATTAAGTGGCCTGGCAATACTATACCTACGAGAACTACAGCAAGTGGAAAGACTGATATATGGGTATTTGTTTCTTCTGATGGGGGAGCAAACTGGTATGGCAACGTTGCAATATATAACTTTACTTAAAATACTATGAATGCAAAATATAATAATTTTATAGGAATGTATGACAATGTTTTCCCTGATGGGTATTGTCGTCATATGATTGATGAGTTTGAGAGATTTAATTCTAAAGGAATGTGTCTCAACAGAAAGCAATCAGAAAATGCAAATAAAGTGCATAAGAATGATACTCACTTATTCTTAAATGTGAGAAATCATCAACCAGATAGGTTTCAAGATAAATCTTCTGAAAGAATTTTCTTCAATCACCTTCAAACATGCTTCGATGATTATGTTGAAGAATATGATATCTTGAAAAATTGTGATTTAAGATGCACCTCTATAAAAATGCAAAAAACGATCCCTGGAGCCGGTTATCATGTTTGGCATGCAGAGCAAGGAAATGTAGCATCTCAAAATAGAGGTTTAGTTTATAGTGTTTATCTAAATACATTAGATGAAGATGGGGCTGGGGAAACCGAATTTCTATATCAGCAGTTGAGGATTCCTCCAAAAGAGAATACTTTAATTATTTGGCCAGCAGCATTTACACATGCCCATAGGGGGAATGTTGTTTTTGGAAACACTCCAAAATATATAATAACAGGTTGGTTCTATTACGAGTAAGATATGTCAACTAGAAGAATTCTTGGTAGAGCAGGTAGTGAAGCCGCAGGATCAGTCACTTTTAATTCTCCAGCAACTTGGGTGTCACCTCCAAGGTTACTTAATGTGACAGTAACTGGCGTTGGTGCTGCAGGTGAACCTGGACAGGTTGGAGTTGCAGGCACAGGTGGTGCTGGATCACAAGTTAGAGGATTTCCTGGTAATTATGGAGCTGGTGGACAAGGTGGTCAAGGATTTAATGGGCAAAGAGGAAATGGCAATCCAGGAAATCCAGGAGCTCCTGGTTCTGGTGCTGGCGGTGGCGGCGGTGGTGGCGGCGGAGCTGGATATCCGGGTCCCGGCATGCCCTACAGGAGTGGATATGATGGAAAGGATGGTCGTGATGGAAATGCTCCTAATTCTCATGGTGGTCCGGATGCATATGGCGGTAGTAGAGGTTATGGTGGAAACGGTCCAGGTGCTCCGGGAAACGACGGCGTCAGGGGTGAGCATGGGAATAATGGTCCTGATGGGCAGGATGGAAATGCAAACCTAGGAAATCCCGGATATTATAATACTGGTGAACAAGGTGGTCATGGAACTCAAGGTGCCTCTGGACCTATTGGAGATCCAGGAACTGATGGGATTGATGGTCTGTCAGGATCTGCTGGTCAATCCAGTTCTGCTTTAGGTGTTGTTTTTCCTGGTGGACTTGGCGGTGCAGGTGGAATAGGAAATCCTGGCGCTCCTGGTAATGCCGGTGGAGGAGGAAATGCAGGATCACCTGGTTTTGCTGGTGCTCCTGGTGGAGCTGGTAGTAAAGGAGGTGATGGATATGCTGGTAATGGGGGTGATGGTGGAAATGGTGGTAATAGGGCAAATGGTGGAAAGCTAGGTACTGGTGGAAGCTCAGGTGCTGGTGGAGCTGGTGGTCAGAGGGGAAGCGGTGGTAATCCTGGTGGAGGAAATGGTGGAAATGGAAGCCCGACAAATGCGGTTCATGGTGCTGGGCAGAATGGTGGTAATGGTGGTCCTCATGGAAATTCTGGATATCGTGCTGGTCCTGGAGGATATGGAGGTAGAGGTGGATATGGTGATTGGGGTCGTGGCGGCGGCGGTGGCGGCGGCGGCGGCGGCGGTGGTGGATCCAATAATGGAAATCCTGGAAATCCTGGTGGATTTAATGGTAGCAATGGTAGTGGTGCATATGATGGACAGCCAGGTAGTCCTGGAGCACCTGTTGGAGATGCTGGGCTTGGTAATTTTGGCAATCCGGGAAACCCTGGTACTACAAATCCTCCAGAGAATGGTAAACCAGCCACAACTGGTTTAAGTTATCAAGTTTCAGTTTCTCCATCTACTCAATATCCAATTATTGTTGGACCTGGTGGATCGGTTACTATTTCTTGGAATTCTCAATGATAAATATTCATATATTTAATATTCAAAAATATGTCAGAAGAAAGATGTGAGACCGTTTCTGAACTCAGAGAAAAGATCGAATTGCTATGTGCAGAGAATGAATATCTTTCTATGAAACAGAATCGTAATAGAGCAAGATCAATAACAGTAGGTACTGCATTTGGTGGAGTTGTTGAAGTCAGTATGAGAGCTGATATTGGCAATGTTTATGCACAGATGCAGCCAACAGAAGGGGTTGAGTTGATTGAACAACTTGCTGCTGGTCTTGGTATTGAGATTGCGATGAGACCCAAGCATGATTTTGCATCATGGAGGGGATGGGAAGATGTTATTGGACAAAGAGTTCCCCTTGATAGGATTGCCTGGAAAGGTGCTGCAGCATGGCAAGTTTTTGAGGGAAAGGAGCTTGAGAGAAAATATCAAGAAAATCAACTTCCAAATGAGAAAGTTAGAGTTCAACAATTAATGGATTCTTTGGAAGAAAAGGAAGATTTAGAACAGGAAACACCAGAGGGAGATCAAGAAGATGCTTGACTTATATGTCTTAGCTGATATCAGTAAATCAGAAATATTGACACCATTAAACAAGTTACCAGAAAACTGGGCAAACGTTAGTGGTTTGAATTTTTTTGATGATGAAAAACTTTCAGATCTATCTTGGGCAGGTCATAATAATCTAGGATGGATTCCTAGTGACAATGAGAATCTATCATCTTTTACGACTTCAACTAATTGGATGGATTCAAGTAAATCTAATATTAAATCATATATCTCTTCGGATAGAAAAGAAAAGGTTGAAGAGACGTTGACATTTGATGGAAATAGGATTAACCTAACAAATAATACTAGAACCTCTTTATCATTAAGAGTTTCGTCTTTAGACAATCAAGATGGTGATATTATGACTGCATGGAAATTTGTGGATGGATATGTGGATTTGACCAAAGAAGAAATGATCGATCTTCTTAATTTTGTTTCCAATTATATACAAAGTTGTTTTGATGTAGAAAATGCGGCATCAAGATTAGTTGATGATTGCAATACCCTTGATGATATCAACAATCTGACTTTAGATATCGTTTGGCCAGATACTTCAAATTCTTGATTTTGTATGAAAAAATATTATTTTATTGCAGGTCTTCATAGATCTGGTGCGACTTTGTTATCTTCAATTTTAAATCAGAATCAAAGATTTTATTCTGGTCCTCTAACTCCAGTATTGGATATTATGAGGAACATTGAAAGTAATATTCCAACTATCGAACATTATAAATCTTCTCCAAAACCAATTAGTGCGCACAAAATAATATCATCTGTCATAGGAAACTACTATCATGATATAGATTGTCCTGTAATTTTTGATAAGAATAGAGATTGGCCAAGGCAAATAAATTATATTGAACAGTATATTGGACAGAGAGCTAAAATAATATGTCCAGTTAGAGATATATCAGAAATATTAACATCATTTTTGACTTTAATTCATAAGACCTATGATGGAATTAATTTTAATGTTATTGATATTGCAGTAATAGAGAAAGAATTTCCTCTGACAGACTATAATAGATGTGATGTTATACTCAATACCTTCCTTGGTAATGCTATGCGTCATATTCAATTTGCTCTTGATAATAATTTGTTGGATAGAATTTTATTTGTAGAGTATAAAGATTTGGTTTCAAATCCATATGATACTATGAATTCGATTTATAATTTTCTTGGTGAAGATATATATGATCACGATTTCGATCATATTCAAAATAATAATCAGGTAGAGGATACTGGGTATTATAATCTTCCTGGGTTGCACGATATCAGATCAAAGATTGAGTATCAATCTAAAGATCCTAAAGAAGTTCTGCCAAAAGAAATACTTGAACGGTGTAGGGGGATGGAATTTTGGAGAGATTGATATTATTCGTGCATATTCCTAAAACTGCTGGGCAATCAATATTTTCTGTAATTAGTAGTCACTGGAATTATGTTGAGCATGCAAAACATGATCCGTTATTTTTATTGGAAAAAAATAATTATATTGAAGGGGCATATAAATTTTCTGTAGTTAGAAATCCATATCGAAGAGCATTTAGTTACTACAAGCACTTCAATAAAGTTAATCATACTGAGTATACATTTGGACAATTTCTTGATATTATAAAAAGTGGTGCATCTTTTCCCAAAACTAAAATGATTCCATATTCTCAATCTTTTTATTGTCTTAACACTGGTGGTGATATTGGTTTAGATAAAATTTACAAGTTTGAAAATTTAAAAGATCTGGAGAGTGATTTAAGTGTATCTATCCCACATATTAACAAGGGATCATATTCTGAGGTTGAATATTTTAATTCATATGGACAAAGGGAAAGGGATTTTGTAAGGGATTATTACGCATCTGATTTTTATAATTTCAAATATTCTACAGATTTTTTATGAACAAACCAAATCATGTAAAATATCTTGGACTTGTTAATTCTGAGAAATATATTGATTTTATAGAAGAGCATGTATCTTTTTCTGAGAATAATAATTACAATCGAGAGAAGTATTTTTCTGGATGTAAGAATTGGTTTCTTGTGGAGAGGTCAAGGATAAATCATCCACATATAATACAGAAATTTTTCGACATCTCTCAAGATATAACTCAAATTTTAAATTTAAATTATGGGAATGGGTCTGTATATAATATACAATTTTCTTTGATCCCTCCAGGTGAGAAGATTGCAAGTCATTATGATACTGGATTGGATTTTAGTTTATCGCATAGAATTCATCTTCCTATAATTACTAATAGTGATGTAAGATTTTATATCGAAGATCATCTTTTCAAATTTAAACAGGGGCAGCTGGTTGAGATAAACAATAAAAAAATTCATTATGTTGAGAATAATTCAGAAATCGCTAGAGTGCATTTGATACTTGATTATATTCCCTCAATGTTTTTAAGCTATCTCTGAACTTATAAATATATGAAAAGATATCAGTAATAAAGTGGCACTAAATTTTCCAGATTCTCCTGTTAATGGCGAAATATTTTTTGATGAAGATTCACAATTTTATTATTCCTGGAATGAGCAATATGGTACATGGACGAGTCGCTCCCCATCGTCAGCTAGGGGTATAAAGGTTATTGATGATATAAGTAGTCAATTTGATGGTGTCCAAACAATTTTTCCATTGAGATCTTTGGGAGCATCTATTTCTCCAACTACGGCTAAACAACTTTTAATTTCGCTTGACGGACTGGATCAAGTTCCCGATGTCGATTACACTGTTGATGGAACAGTATTAACATTTACTGTTGCTCCTACTAATGGGCTTGAATTTTCTGCCATTAATATTGGATCCTCCTTTCCCATAATCAGTAGTGATCTTAGATGTGTAAATAATTCTCATGACAATCTAGATCACTTCCCAGTATTTGTTGATTCGGATGGTGCGCTTGGTAATCCATCTGAAGCAAGAGTTTCTGCTGCAAACTTTAAATTTAATCCTATCACAGGTGAGTTGTTTTCTACAAAGCTTTCTGGAAGTGGAGAAGGTATAACAAATATAAGTATTTCTGGAATAGATCTATCAGGGGATTCTACTTTTACTAATATAATTGCTACAGACGTATCTGTTTCTTCTATTAATACTGCCAATATAACGGTCACTAATGATATAACAGCAGGTCGTGATATAACAGCGACTGGTGATATAAGTGGCAATAATATAGAAGCTTCTCAAAGTATAACAACTCAATCTAATATAATAGCCTCTGGTGATATATCATCTGGAGGTACTATTTCGGATTCTCATGGACCATTGAGAAGACTTATAATCAATAATCAGTCCGATGATTATACGCTAGTTTCTGCTGATGCAGGAAAACTCATCAGACAAAATACTGTTGGCAAAACAATTATTATCCCAGCAGATACATTGTCGGATGGAGATATGGTTACGATATTTAATGTTTCTGGAGGACTTGTTGCGATTGATGGATCTGCAGTTACCCTGTATAATACCGCTGATGGAAATATTGGAGATAGAATATTGGCGGCAAAAGGTGTATCCACTATCGCATGCACTGCAGCAAATGAGTTTATCATTTCTGGATCCGGATTATCTTAATTTATAGAGAGGTAGCAAGACATGATGCAACAAATGCGTCTGGGCATGGGGGGTCCAATCCAATCCGTAGAACTAAAAGTTCTACACATGGATGGAACAGAAGAAGATATTAGTCAGGCATCTTCATATAATTTTCAAGATGGTGATATCATTGAACCAATACTTGCGGATTAATCTGTTGTAATTAAGTGTGGTGGAGAGGCTGGAAGTGATAGAGTTCCAACAGCACACTCAGATGGTCGTCCTCAATCTGGACTTGGTGCTTGGGTCCAGGGTACAATTAATATGAGATATGGTACAAAATACTGTGTCAGGGTAAACAGTGGCATTGGTGCAATATATTGGGGAGAATCTAATACAAATAATGATTATTGCATGATGCTTGGAGCTCAGGGAGGTGATGGCAAAGGGACTCTTGCAGGACGCATTGATCCCGGATTTGCCTGGTCTTCTGATCCAAATGCATGTGGATTGGGCGGAAATGCAGGTATTCCAACACAAGGAACAGCAGGACAGGGTTCTCCAGGTACATCTGATTCTGTAGGTGCTACCGGTGGAACTGGGGGAACAACTAGTGGGTATAAATCTGGTAGTGGTGGAATAGCTGGTACTGCCTATGGTGGTGTAGGAATACTGACCAGTACTGATGGTGGATTTTTTAGTAGAGGTACTGCCATAGTTACTAGTGATGGTCATAGTGATGGTGGGAATGGTGGCATGGGATACTATGGTGGAGGTGCTGGTGGTGGTATCTATGAGGGATACGGTTGGCCCCCAAGGTTAAAAACAGGTGGCGGTGGTGGGGGAGGATCCTCATATTATGACGGAGTTCCGTCCAATCAATTGCCAAATCCATCTATTGATGAGGCTGGTGTAACAAATGTCTCTTCTCAGTTAAACACTGATAATGACACTATAGATACTGCTTTTGTGACTTGTATGAGTATATTAAAAACCGGTGATAGAGAACAACCTTACTGGATAGGTTATCAATAAGTTTTTAGCATTGACTTGTGGATCTATAAATTGTATAATATAGTATAAGAAAATTGTTCGGAATGGCTCATCAAACTATTTGGTATTATTCCTCTATGCCTGAGGAAATTGTAGATATAATTGAGAAAGATCTTTCTATAAACTATGATTCTAGTATGAGCGAGTCCTATCTTTACGGTGGTGAGGTAAATAAAGAAAAGAGAAATTCTAAAAATACATGGGTTCCTAGTGAACATTGGATTGGTGGGTTTATGTGGCATTACATTAATAGAGCAAATAGAGAAAATTTTTTATACGATTTGAAATGTATTGATGGGGAGTCATTGCAATATACTCAATATGGACCGGGTGAGTTTTATGGTTGGCATAATGATGCTGGCATTGCTAGTGCATATAAACCAGAGTCAGTCGGTAGTCGTATGGGGGGCAAATCTGACGATTTCATAAACGAGAATACCGAACTTGTCCGTAAGTTGTCTTTTGTTTTGCAACTTTCTCATCCAGATGATTATGAGGGGGGGAACTTGCAACTATTGGATGAAACTGGTAGATCTTATTTTGCTCCGAGAAAAAGAGGAACTGTAATTTTATTTGATTCTCGAACACAACATCGTGTTCTTCGTGTAAAATCTGGTCTTCGCAAATCTATTGTTGGGTGGACTGTTGGACCAAGATGGAAATGAAAGATATAAAATTTCAAGAATGGGAGAATAGTGGAACATCTTGGACTCGTCATGAGGAGTTTGATAAGTATGGTTTTTTAATAATTGAAAATCTTTGGGATACAAAAGATTTATTTCGTCCTGTTCCAGAGAAGAGGGGGATAATAAGGTATTGGGGAACTGGGCAAGATCAGTTCACTTTTGATTCGGTTCCAGAGCAAGTGGGAGGATCTCTTGAAACATATGGTCATCCACAGTATAGATCTATTCATTCTCAAATCAGATTATTTTTAGAATCTGTTATTGGAAGAAAGTTATATAATACTTATTATTATGATCGATTTTATTTTGCTGGACAAAAACTTTTACTTCACGCTGATAGAGATGCTTGTGAAATTTCTGTAAGTGTAAATATAAGTACTAATATCGAGCAGTGTTGGCCTATCTGGATAAAGACGCCTGATACATATGACGATAAGTCAGAGATTATTCTTCAGGGGGAGAGTTGTTCGATTTGTTTATCTCCAGGAGATGGTGTTATGTATAAAGGTTGCGAGCGTCCTCATTGGAGAGATCCTCTTCCATCAAGACATGTTGGAAATTGTTATGCTGAACTTCCGGATGATACATATTACCATCAAGTATTTTTCCACTACGTTCTTGCAGATGGGAATAGAGTTCATTGTGCAAATGATATGTCAAATTGATAAATAGTAAAAAGTATAAATTAACATCGTGGCAGTACCAGTAATTAACATTACTATTGAACAGGGTTCGGACTATGCTTCTTCGTTTACAATTACGAATCCAGATGGATCTCCTTTCAATATCAATCAGAACGAGGCATTCGCAGTCCTAAGAAAGACTCCTGATCGGCAACATGCTATTAATGGAGTAACGAGTGAATATGTTTTTACAACTGCAATTGATCCTGATGATGGTCAGATTATACTAACAATGAATAATACGTTAACGTCAACAATTCCGGCAGGAAGATATTACTATGATATTGTAATTGTTGATATTACTGATGGATACAGGAGTCGAGTAATTCAGGGAATGGTAACGGTTACTCCTGGTGTAACTCTGTCAACCTAAATATTTAAAAAGTTTCTCATCTACTATGGCAGACTATAAAGTCAAGATGAATTCTTATAATGTTAGATTGAATTCTAATCAAACTCATGATGCAACTTCTCCTACAAATCAGGAGGGAGAAGAGAATGAGGTTGAGTATAAGTCAAAGATGAATTCTTATAATGTAAAGTTAAATACCAATGCTCCGCACAAGGCATCTCAACAAGTTGGTTCTCATACTTTGCTTTCAAATTTATCTGATGTAGAAGCTCCAGATGCGGAATCTCTTGACCCTACAGAAGAAAATGTTTTGTCATATGATCCAGAAACCAACACATATAAAGTGATTCCTATTGATACTATTATTGCAGAATCTATAGAAGATGAGGTCGTAGAAATTGTACAAAATAATCTGAACATTGCTCACATAGATGGAGGTTTTTTTTGATGATTGAGCACTCGATTTCTATAAATAAAAAAGTAATGCCTAGTAATTAGAGACAACGACAATGGCAATTAAAATTCAAGGGCAAACAGTCATTGATAATAATCAAAATATTGATGTGACTGGAATTGTTACCGCAGCCGAATACAGACTTATAGATGGATCTGTAATTGGTAGTGGTGCTTCAATTACTGTTAGTGAAAATGCACCAAACGTAACAGATTTAGAAGAAGGAGCACTGTGGTGGAATAGTTCTGCCGACGATGCAAGTTTATATGTTCTTTACGCCGATCCAGATAGTTTAGCTAAGTATTGGGTTCCAGCAAGTCCTTCTATTTCCACTGGTGGTGGTGGAGGAGGAGGTTCTGTGATTGTTGATGCTGGAGATTTCAACTCTGGTAGTTCAATTGCTGGTACAGATAGTAATGAAATCGAAGGTGGAGTTTTTGAGTGAGTTTTTGCTCAAGAAAAAACAAAATAATTAACAATTTTTAGATCATGATTAAAGAGCAAAAATTATAAATATAATGGTAAGACCGGAGTTTAAGCTTTTAGGTCAAAATATAGACAATTAATTTATACAAAACAACCAAATTTCAGTTATAAACCGTAACCAAAAGGAGTAATCATCCAATGGGAGTTCCATCTACAAGAACCCCGGTAAGAATTGCCAGGGGAACATACGCAAATTTATCTACAGTTGATGCACTTGCTGCAATTGACGAAGGAGAGATCTGTTTTGCTACGGATCAAGGAAGACTTTATGTCAAGCAAGGCGCAGGTTTGACTTCAATTTCATCTACGAATGAGGTAGCACCAACTCCAGCAGAAGTAACTGCTTCACCAGCATTCACTGGAGGAACAGGAACTCAATCAGATCCTTATCTTCTTACTAACGTTGGAAGTCCATTTTCTGGTGGTAGTCTGACAAGCGCACATGAACTTACGATTAGTGGTACTGCTGGAGACATTGCAGTATTCACTGATAATAGTCCAACAGCATCTGCAGATAGATTTAAAGGGCAGGACGTTGGTATTCTCAATGCTGCTGGAGAGTTTAAACTCAATTTGAAGTATGCTGATAATCCAGTAACTACAACTGACAATACAACCTATACTGGAAATCTTCAGATTGGTACTACATACATCACTTGGGTTGTTGTTCAGTCAAACTTAGCACCATTATCTGAAGATACTACAACAACTATCACCAGCGGAAGTGGTGTTGGCGATGTTGTTACTGCAACTCCTGGTACTGCTACTGGAGGTACAGCACCACATAGTTCATCTGTTAAGTGGCAGCGTTCATTTACTGGTTTAGATGGTTGGTTCGATACTGGTTCAACTGGAGAAAATTATACAATAACATCAGCTGATGCTGGTTATTATGTACGTGCTGTATCCACAGTTACTGATAGTACCGATGCAGCTCAAGGTGGTCCATTAACTATTGATCTTCCTAGCGCACCTTCTGGTCAACTCAACACTAATCAAGTTGCTACGATTAGTTCATTAACACTTTCAGAGGATGATACTTCCGGGGCAAGATTTACATCACAATCATATAGTCTTGATGCAATTTTAAATCCGGACGGAACACCAACATCAACTAAAAGTGTTAAGGTAAAATTTGGAGGAACTTTCGATACTTTTCCACAAACTGATAACGTTTCTACCGTTACTAGTGATGATCCAATAGCAAATAACGTCAATGCGACAGGTAAATTATATTATGAACATCAGGCAGGCGGATATACTAGTAGCAGTAGTATACGCAATTGGAATCAAGTGTATTATACTGGAGAAGGTGGATCGGGGTGGGTGATAGCTCCCATGTATATTCCAAATGGTAATGGATTTCAGATGAAGTATAATGAAACAGATGGTTTCTCTAATGAAACTCCATATGTTAATCTTTCAACAAACAGTACGAGTTTTGGCACTTCCGTCGATATGGGATATCAATATTATACAGATACAACCCTTTCTACATATCGTCAGATGTATCAGAATTCTAGCGGGAGCAATCAGGCCAATACTGTTTATCACTTTGAAATGTATAAACCAGATTGTGTTTTAATGTATAGTAACCATAGTAAATGGGTAACTATAGATGATTTTAGTATAAGAAAAAGTAATTCTGAGCACTATGCGCAATGGAAACCTATTGCCCAGATGCATGATATTAGTAGCGGTGGGGACGCGAAGTATATGAAACATTTAACTCTACCTAATGGTGAGAGAATATCTGTTTATCCTGCTTGGAATACTTATGATATGGTTATATGGAATGGCGATCTTACCGATTATGAAAATTGTACAGCAACTGTCGTTAGCAATCTTGCTCAAAACCATCCCAGTTTACCATCTGGATACTCCCAAGGTAATGCCAGGGGCATTGTAGTCCATGGAACTAAGGTTACTGTATTTTATCAACATTATGTAAGTGCATCTTCTAATTACAGATATCGCGCATATACGTGTGATTTCTCTATAAATGATGGTAAAACGCGTAGTCATTGGGTTTTTAAGGATGAATTTTATGACCTAAGTAGTGGCAATGGAGTCCTTAGCGACTTCAGTTTAGGAAATTCACCTGGTCCTAATCCAGAAAATGAAAATGAAATATACATTACCTTTGGAAGCTACAACCCATATTATAGTTCAGATGGTGGAGAGAATTGGGTTGCACGGCCAAGACCTGAACCATCAGGTTGGACGATGAATGGATCTCCTCAGGGAGTAATTTGGCATCGCGGTAGACTCATATGTTTTGCGAAAGGACTTTATCTCGCAGAGGGTAGTGATCAAAATTCCAATCAGTACTGGTATTGGGCTCAATCTTCTGATAGTGGATCTAATTGGACTGTCGCTCAATATAATAACGTCAGAGTCAGCACCTATAACAATGGCACTGGTGGAATCGCTGACTGCCTCAGTCCTAACTATTATAACACAGTTAGACAAGGTGCTGGATGGTTGCTGGCCCAAGGCGGCTTGACTTATCATCATGGCAACTCGTACTATAATAGAATGGGATTTTGGATGAAGGATAGAGACGTTGTTACTTTGTCTGGAACTACAAATCTTTCCAATAGCAGCATTAGACTTGGTAATAGACTTTCTCAACCTGGAACTAATCCTGGAATTTCTGGAGAGTTGTTATCTATTGATGGGACTGATATGCAATTTATTAATATGAGTGGTCAAACCGCGTTTGAAACTGGAAAACCACTTCAAAATACAGTATCTTATTTTGGAGGTTCACAAGCGAATCTATACGCAGTATTAAGTGGTGCTGGTGCTGTAACCGACTTAACAAGTTCAGATCCTGGATTTGTTAATCTTGGATATGGTGCTGATAATACTATTACTTTCCCAGCAACTTTCCCATCAGGAAATGCACCTGATGTAGAACTTCCAGCAGGAACTACAATTCAGACTACTATGGAGTTCGCTAATAGTCAGGGAACTGTAAGTACAGATAGTAATACACTTACCCCATGATATTAAGTAGAGTATAAGTAAACCCCATTAATCCCCAATTAGAACAATGTCTAGCAATCACGAAACCGAAGCAAAAAAGTTTGAATTTCAAACTATCAAAAACAGATTCAGTACTTATGAAGAGAGATGTGCTAAAAGATCTGCAAACCTTGACGAACTTCTCCGCTCTCAAGTAGAACCAGGTTACACTCCAAACTATGTTTCTGGTTCTTATATCAAACCAGGAGTTTCTATCGAGCATAATACTGAACTCGATGATTCTGATGGTTATTGGAGAATGTGGTTCTTCGATCTTTCAGAAGCATCAGGAACAGTTGATGTAAAAGTTACTGTAACCTTTAGTTCAACATTACAAGAAACACTGACAGCATCTGGATTAAATGCTTCTGTTGAGTATGGTGCTTTCCTTGATAGTTTTATTGCGGCAGTGAGTTCTTCATCAGTAACTGTTGAAAAGTATTGTGATACTTGCATTAAGATTGATGCAGTTAGTGGAGAAGAAATTTTTGATATCTCTGCAACAATATCTTGATATAAATTTAAATATGATTTTAGACCCCCGCAGTCGTGGGGGTCTTTTTTTCTAAATATTAAAAGAAATGTTCAAACAAAATTTCACAAAAATGATCGGTCATATAATGCTCAGTCACAATACAAAGGAGGTAATTGAAAATGTCCGCTATTAATTTTCCCGATCCCAGTCAATCGCCATGGACCAATCCATCTACTGGAATTACTTATACACACTCAAATGGTGTTTGGAAGGCATTAAATTCTGTAACAGAGCAGTTTGTTAAAAGAAATGATGGTGGAGTGCAACAAGTTATCTCTGGTGGTGGTGGATTAAATATTATTGGAGATGTTAAGAGTAAAAGTAAGACAATCCCTACTGCTGTGATGGGAGTGAATGCTCCTGCAGATCCAGGAGTATGTGATTTCTGGACTGATACTTCTTCTGATCCTCCTGTCTTAAAAACTTGGAATGGTACCGAGTGGACTGCAGTTGGATCTGGCGGTAGTGGAGAGCCAGCTGCAGCGGCAGCAACGACCATTATGGGTCCAGTTGTAGTTGCAAATAATTCTGGTATAGCTCCTTCAGTATTGACTGCAACACCTGCAATAATGAGTAATGCTACGATTCAAGTTACCAGTTGGTATAAAGATGGTGTTTTGATTGCGGGAGAAAATGGAGTTTCATACACAGCAACAGTACCTGGAGTTTATAAGTATGAAGAAAGACATTTGGGTAGTGATGGTGCTTTAGTTATTGAAGAGTATAGTGCAACCATACAAGTACTTGCAATCTCGACTCCTTCAGTTACAAGTCCTGCGAATGATCCTTATGGTTCAAATTTAATACTCCCTGATAACGTATTATTTTCTTCTTCTGTACCGGCAGCATCTAATGGAACTGCAACTAGTTGGGGAAATGCTGATTGGCAAATTGCAGAAGACTCTGGTTTTGCTACAAATCTTCAAAGCTCGACCTCACCATTAACTAGCTCAGGAAGTCAGAGTGGTCCAACTGATTTTACTCTAGGATCAAGCACAACATATTATACTCGCACAAGATATAATCCATCTACTTCCCATGCGAGTACTGGCGCATCTCCTAGTGATTGGTCTAGTGTTATTCAGTTTGCAACAGCATTTGTTCCACCTTCGATAACAAATTATGATGATTTGTTTAGTAATCATGATAATAGAATCGAAGGTTCAGTAACTCATAATGGACATGGATTTATGCTTTATACTGGATATAAGGATGATGATGTAGTTTATTATACTTATATGGATGTGACCGATATTCCTAAAGTTCGTTTTGTACTTATAGGTGGAGGTGGAGGAGCAGCACAGGTAAATATTACGTCTGGAAGTGCTTCTGGAGGTATTGAGGGATGGATTGATACAAGTAATATAACTCAATTGCGATTGGGAGTTGGACCTGGAGGTGCTGCAAGTTGTACCAACACTGGTGGAGATGGAGGAGACTCTACCATTCATGTGCCAACCCCTGGAACCGATGGATATTCCATGGCAGCACTCTCTTATTGTGGTCGAGGTGTAAACGGTACTAATTATAATAGTGAAAGAAGAGGTACGATCTGTAACACTACTTATGTTACACCCATTTCAAGAACTAAAGGTGGTCTGGGTGGTGATAACAATCGAACTGATGCCGAGTTACAACCAGAAATTGAATTAGCTCCAACATTGGCGGGGGCATATGCTCATGGAGCAGCTGGTAGTGCATACAATGCACCTACCAATTCTACCTATTCAGGTCTTGGATATGGTGGTGGCGGTGGTTCATCCTCTGGTAGTTATAATACGCCTGGAGGACCATTGGGATATAATGGTGGTAATGGTAGCTGGGACTCTACTGTACCCAGCACTCTTGCAGGAGGACCACCAACAAATTATGGTACTAGTTATGGTAGAAATAGTATCAATTGCAACGGGGACCAGTATAGAGAAGGCGCTGGTGGTGGTGCCTTTGGTGCTCCAGGAATAGAAATATATGATGTGGGAGAGGGAGCTACAGGTCTTGTAAAAGTATGGTGGGCTTCTAACACGGGAGATGCTTCGGTATTAACTACAGTTGGTGACTTATACAATTAATATAAACATTTAATACCCCCTCCCGTCTTATAATACATTGGTTGGGCGGGGTTCTTTTTTCTAAATACTAAAAGAATGTTCAATTACAATACAAAGGAGTCAATTTAAAATGGCAGTAATTAATTTTCCAGATCCCAGTCAGTCGCCATGGACAAATGAATTAACTGGCATCACATATACTTATGATAATGGAGTTTGGAAGGTAACAGGTGCTTCTGGATCTGGAGGATCTGGCGGATCTGGTGGTGCATCAATTACTGTAGACATAACTCCACCAGATCCAACAACAGTACAGGAAGGTGCTCTTTGGTGGAATAGTTCTTCAGATGATACAACACTATATGTTCTTTATGTCGATCCAGATACTGATGCAAAGTATTGGGTCGAAGCAAGTCCTAGTACAGCCGCAGTAGATTTGACTAATTATAATACATCTGCTGAAGTTGATACTAAGATTGCAAGTTCTGCAGTTGATTTGAGTGCTTATAATACATCTACTGAAGTTGATACTAAGATTGCAAGTTCTACTATTAATCTGTCCACCTTGCCAACATTGCCATGAGTACCATAAATGACTCTGACCTACTTCTTGTTGAACGCAACGGAACCCTTCACCAAATTACCTACGATCAAATGAGCACACTAAACGACGACGATATCCTACTCGTAGAACGTGGTGGGGTTAAATACAAATTAGCAGCAGCTGATCTCGATTTAAAGTCTGGGACTTTGGGTAGTCCAGTAGAAGTCCTGACACCTCTTGATGGTGCAGGTGTTGGTGGGCCACGTTCATTCACCCCTCAAACTGATGACATTACTGACATAAAAACTGTTCTCGATTATGGATGGGCAAGTAATAGTAGTTGGGTTGGGAGCTCCAGCAATATTATCGGTTTTGAATATGGAAATGGTACTTATGTTGCTTTGGATCGATATAATGGTCCACTTTACTCAACAGACGGAGGACTTACTTGGACCTCAGCCTCTTGGGTCGGTGGAAATTCTTGGTATCAACTTACATGGAATGGTAGCGTATTTTGTGCCGTAGGAAGTGCTCCCTCAAAGATAGCGACATCTCCAGACGGTATTACTTGGACACCTGTAAGCTCTCCACCGAATGTTTCCTTCTATTGTGTAAATTCAGATACATCAACCGGTAAAATGGTAGCTGGTGGCAACGATAACTCCCAAAATGGTAAAGGACTTTGGTACTCTACTAATAATGGAGCAAGTTGGTCACAATGTAGCATTGGTGGAAACGCCTACATTGCTCAATCCGATAAAGATTTCTATTTTATTGCATATGGTGGTGGAAAATGGGTAGCTTTAATTGGTAATCAGTATAGTGCTGCTCCTGCATATTCATCCAATGGAACATCATTTACGCTGAACAACGGCCGGATTACCCCTACTACAGCAGCGTGGGACGATCTTTTCTGGGATTCAAACAGTAATAGGTTTGTAGCATTTTTGATGTATAGCAACACGTTGTATACCTTTACAAGTTACAACGGTTCAAGTTGGACTGAAAATAAAGATGAAAATATGACACCATATGATAATAAATATGACAATGGTTTTGCTGTCGGAAACGGAACATATATCATGATTCCTCAAAACCAGAATGGTTTTTACATGACTACACCTTCTCAAGGATTCAATCAATGGTCCTGGTTTGGTAACAGAGGATTCTGGACCTCCGGCAATCACACCCACCAAAAAATATTTTTTGCTAACGGTTTATACTGGCTTTTCGAAGGTAATCATGCTTATAAACTTCCACCACAAACAGATGGACAAATTGATGGTTGGTTGACAGATGGTGAACGCTTTGTTTCGAAAAAAATGGATGTATTAACTTTAGCAAGCACTGATGTTTATGATTCATCTGATGGATCTTTGGTGACAGACCTTACATTAGCAGATGTATTTTCTACAGTTGATGATATTGTTTATCCTTCGGGTGGTGATGATACTTCAGTTAGTGCAAGAGCCATTGTTAGCCTAGATGGTAATACCCTTACAATTGGCAAAAATCAATGGAACTATACTTACACTTCAGGCACTTTTGTTGTAGGCGACAGGGTTAATAGAGACAATCAACTTACCGAATATGGTCCTAGTCCTACTGAGATCGAGTTTACATCGCAGAATGCTGGTACCACGCCTGTAAGTGCTACTGAAGCAACACTTTCATTCCGTCGTTGGACCTTGGAAACTAGATCTTCTGCAGGCGATCCTTGGACTGTAGTCACTACTGCAGATGATTATGATCCTGTCACAAGTCAGGATGGCGCGACTCCTTGGTCATCTAATAAACCAACTCTAACACCTGATACGATGTATAGAGTCAAGGTAGAATACAACTCAGCCAATGCAGACCCTATTGCGTCTGTTTATCATACATTTACAACAGGACCTAACTCATGAAGTACTACTATCAACCAGAAAACAGAATCATCACAACAGAGGAATTGATCCGCAAGTATGGGTCTCCAACACCCGTGCCCGGACTTAAGACTTACGAACTTACTTCCCAACCAGATTTTACACCAATTGCATTTGCAATGATGCCTGATGGGAAATATGCTCCAATTAAGAGCGTTTGATAAGTCGTCTTAGAATGACCAGTTACCCCTCACAGTCTTATTGTGAGGGGTTCTTTTTCTCTAAATAGAAGAGAATATCAAAAAAAGTTATTTACCCCCGCAGAGAAGATGTCAAGACTTAGAGTTAATAAACTCACGAATAAAGATAATAATGGAGCACCAGAGTTCGTTCATGGTGTTACTATCTCAGGTGTTGCTACTGCAACAAAATTTAAAGGTGATGGTTCCGAACTGACTTCAGTTCCATCCAGTTTTACTGTATTGGACAGTGGGGTTCCATCTGGTACTATCGATTCGCTTAATTTTGGAAGCGGAATGAGTATTGATTCAACATTGAATGGTGTTGCCACTATAAGTGTTGATACAAGCAATCTTGCACCGCTTAGTGGTGCGGCATTTGTTGGTGATATAAGTGCGTATAATATAACTGCCAATGGAACAATTACGTCAGTAGGTGATGTCAATGCAGTTAATGTCACTGCTAGCGGAGCAATTACATCTACAGGTAATGTCAATGCAGTTAATGTCACTACTAGTGGAGCAATTACATCTGCAGGTAATGTTGATGCAGCTACTGTCACTACTAGCGGAGCAATTACATCTGCAGACAATGTCAACGCAGTTAATTTAACTGCCACAGGTAACGTCAGTGCAGTTAATGTAACTGCCAGTGGAACAATTACAGCTGCCGGATATTCTTTTTCTAATTTGACGGAGCTTTGATATATGTCTATTCAAGATTCTGATTACTTCCTAATTGACGACGGCGGGGTCGTCAAAAAGATCCGTGCTGATAAGCTTTTAGGTGGGCATACATCAACATATTCAAGTGATAAACTATTAGTCAATTTAAGTGATTATAATAGTCGCTTTGTATATGCTAGTGATATCTTATCTAAGATAGATAGTAGTCACTGGATGCTAATAGATAGAGCAGGACAGAATTATAAAATAAATGGAACAAAAATTCTTGAATATTTTACTCCAGAAACTTCTTCAAACGTATATGAATCTACTTTACAATCTGGAATACCAGATTGGTTGACTATTCATTCTGGAAAATCCTCTTCTTACAGAGGATTTGACGGCAGTGGTATGTGGATTACTGGAAACTCCACCAGCAGTAGTTGTTATCCAATAAGAACATCATTTACTATTCCAAGCGATAAAGGATTCATACTGAAGGTAAATATAAATAAGAATCATTCGTGTTCTGACCACGGAATTGCAATATATAGGGATGGAACATCCCCACAATGGCAATGGGGTGCGAACAGTAGTCGTATTGCATATCAGTTCAATTGCAGTACCCCATACTTTTACGGAACTACTAGTCAGTCAGGCACAAGATCTCATAGCAATACTTGGTATAGTATGCAAATTGATTATGATGGGTCATCAATGAGAGCCAGAACTTGGAGTGGACAGAATAATTTCAGTGGATCTACCTTTTCTGATTACTCATTTGCTACTTCAATGTCATTAGCAAACATATATGTATCAGGTAGTACTCACTATAGAATTGCATTTGATGCTGACCAAGATAGCACTAGTTACAAGTCATATTGGAAAGATATGAGTATTGAAATCGTAGATTGATAAAGTAAGTGCATTAAAACGTTAAATATAATATAGGATAAAAAACTCACCCAATATACCGTAAAGAGATATGTCACAGCTTAGAGTCAATGAATTTGTAAATAGTGATGACAACGGGGCTCCTAGTTTTCCCAATAGTGCTACTACAATTCCGCCAACTGAAAGTGATCAGTTTGCTACAAAGTTATATGTTGATGAAAATTCAACATCTGTAACTGCAATTACAAATAACGTTTCACCAACTGAACCACTCAGTCCTTCAGTTGGTGATTTTTGGACAGATATTTCTGATTTAACTTTGATCACTTTGAGTATTTGGGATGGATCTGAGTGGGTTACAGTAAAAGCAACTCAAGATAACCCGACTACTCAAGCTCCTGGACCAGTACCTGGTTCAATCATTTCTCCACCAAGTATTCTTGATGACAACTCAGGATATATTCCTGCAATGTTAACAGCAGTTAGTGCAAACGTATCTGATGCTACTTTAGCAAGTGCAAAGTGGTATAAGGATGATGTAGAGATTCCTGGTGCAACGGGTTTACAGTTTTATGCAACAGAAATTGGGACATATAAGTATGAGGAAGTATGGGAAGATACTTTTGGAAATCAACTATTCCCAAGTTTAGCTGCAGTCATTGATGCTAGAGCTGGTGTTATAGTATCTCAACCCACTGTTTCAAGTAGTAATGGAGACTATATTCCAACAGTATTAACCGCAACTCCAGGAGTAGTTGCTGATGCAGAATTTGCTGGATCTCAATGGTATAAAGATGGTGCAGAAATTCCTGGAGAGACTGGAACTACGCTATCTGTTTCAGATACAGGAATCTATATGTATCGTGAATCCTGGACAGATTTCTTTTCCACAGAGTTGTTACCAGTTATATCTGTTACCATTGATGCTAGAACAGGTATCATTGCAACACAACCAACGATCACCAGTAGTAATGGAGATTACATTCCAACAGTTTTGACATCTACTAGAGCTGATGTTGATCATGCTACATTTGCTGGATCTAAGTGGTATAAAGATGATGTCGAAATTCCTGGAGAGACTGGAACTACATTATCTGTTTCAGATACTGGTGTTTATAAGTATGAAGAAGTCTGGATAGACTACTTCAGCACAGAGTTTTTACCAGCTTTAAGTGCTACTATTGATGCTAGAACAGGTATCATTGCAACACAACCAACGATCACCAGTAGTAATGGAAACTACTCTCCTGCAACACTAGTTGCAACTAGAGCTCATGTCGATAATGCTACATTTGTTGGATCTAAGTGGTATAGAGATGGTGTAGAAATTCCTGGAGAGACTGGACTTTCTATCACTATTCCTGCAACTGAAGGTGGCACATACACATACCAAGAAATTTGGACTGATTATTTTTCCACAGAGTTTTTACCAGCATTGGGTGCATCTTTACAAGTATTTGGTGAGATTGCAACCCCTTCAGTATTGTCTCCTGCAGATGATACTGGAGTTCCTGATTTTGATTATACTGCACTATCAAGTGCGATTGCGAGTGTTGATCCTGGAACTGGACCCGGAATTGGATCGGCTACAGTTTTTGAGGGAAGATACTCTAATGGTGCAGATTATATATCGGCAGCATTTGATTCAAATAGTAATAGAGTTGTTCTGTTTTATCGTCTTCAGAACAGCAGCGATGGAACTGCTATAGTCGGAGAAATAAGTGGAGGGACGATTACTTTTGGATCTCCAGTAATCTTTGATACATATGATTATGGTTCAGGAATGGTCGTGACCGCAGCTGCGTTTGATTCGACTAACAATAAAGTAGTTGTTGCATATAGAAAATATGAATCCAATGGAAATAAATACCACCACGCTAAAGTTGGAACTGTTGATCCATCAAATAATTCAATCGAATTTGGAGCTGCCGAAGTTATAAATTCGAACGGAGAATCTAGTGATGTCAAGATGGTATTTGATCCATCGAGTGGTAAGATCGTTGTTGCATATAGAGACGAAGGAAACAGCAATCATGGAACTGCTAAAGTTGGAACTATAACTGTTGGGTCAAGTCCTAGTAATGACACAATTAGTTTTGGATCTGCTATCTCAATCGGTGATGGTGTATCTAGTAATCTTATTGCAATGGCAGTGGATACTTCAAATAATAGAATTGTTATAGCATCGCAAAGTTTGGTAGTTTATGTCCATGCAGGAACTGTAAGTGGAAATAGTATTAATTTTGGTTCTCCAACGGTAGTTGGTAGTAACACTAGTTCAGGAGGAGTATCTATCGCATTTGATGAGAGTACTAATAAAGTAGTCGTTGTACGGACGAATCGTAGTAGTGTTACTGATCCTTATGCTGTTTATGCCTATGTAGGAACTGTCGATCCAAATGATAACTCAATTAATATTGGATCCGGACAACTAGTTGCAGCAAAAGGATCTGTAGAACAAAGTGGAATAGCATATGATTCTGGTGGACAAAAACTTATTATCGTATACAAAAATGGTAATGCTTCATGGCAAGCTGAGTACATCCATGCAACTGTAAATCCAAGTAATGATACAATTACTTTTAGTTCTGCCACAAATTATGATAGTAACAATAATAATTATTTTGGGGTGATTCGTGGATCTAATGGTGGTCAATGTTTAATTTTCTACCGACACGACATAACCAAGTCTGGAACTGCTCATGTTGTAGGTTTAACTGGATTCCCCGATCCCAATGCAAGAATACTCACTCTCACAGACACCACAGTATCAAAAGTATCTGATGGAAGTTTAGTTGAAGGAGTATCAATCGATCAAGCTCTGAGTGTTGGTGAGTCTGTTAAGCTTTCTGGAATTGAAAGTTATTGGATTACAACCTTCTCGCATCCGACCAATGCAACTGCAGAACCAAGAGGACTGGCAGTTGATAATGCTGGCAACATTTATACTGCTGGGGAGGAGAGTTCAGTTGATAATGCTGCATATCTTGCAAAATTGAATGGCGGAGGTAATATATCATGGCAAACAAGTTTAAATTATTCGGGGTCTAATGAAGCTGCCAATGATGTGGCGATTGATAGTTCGAATAATTTATATTACTGTGGTTATAGTCAAAAATGGGATAACAACGGTGCTATAATTGTAAAATACAATGACTCCGGAACTCTTCAGTGGCAACGTTTGTTGAAGAGTACAATCGGTAGTATGCGTGCTGAGGCACTAGCGATTGACAGTTCAGATAATGTAATTGTCACTGGTTATGCCCCAATTCTTATATCTGGCAACCAGTCCTATGGATTTTTAATTGCTAAATATAATTCTTCAGGAGTATTGCAATGGGCACGTACTTTAGATCAGGAAGGCACAGGTAATAAAAATGAATATGGTTACGGTATAGCAGTTGACAGTTCGGATAATATTTACGTTTGTGGCGAAGCAGGTAATTCGGGTTATGGTTCTACTGATTGTCTGATTGCCAAATATGATAGTTCTGGAAATATTCAGTGGCAAAAACTTTTAGGAGATCAATATAGCACTACTCAAGATCGTTTTAGAAGTGTAACAGTTGATAGTTCAGATAACATTTATGCTATCGGACATTCTGAGAAACCGAATGATAACAACGATACTATAATTGCCAAATATGATGCTTCTGGAAATATTGCGTGGCAGAAATACATAGATAATGACGCTCAGGGCAAGGCAATAGATACTGATAGTTCTGGAAATGTTTATATCCTTTCAGAAAGTATAAGGGTTGTTGGTGCTGGTAATGCTGATTTATATATTGCTAAACTTGATAGTTCTGGAAATATGCAGTGGCAAAATACTCTGGGAGGAGAATATAACGAACTCACTTTTGACTTGTGCATATCTTTGGATAATCTTTATATTAGTGGCACTACACGTTCTCTATCTTCAAATACTTATTGGAAAACAGTAGTAGCTAAACTTCCTACTGATGGATCATTGGTTGGAACTCATGGCGGTTTGACTTATCAATCAGTTTCTCTAAATATTGGAACATCTACACTACAAGATCGTATTAGTAATTTTAGAGATAGTGCAGCTGATAGTTCAGGAGGAGGAGATAACTCACAAGTCAACGATTCTGTGTCAACTTTGCCTGATCAATTTGATCCAGGATATACTGCTGGTATAACTGCTATTACTGGAGCATCAGGAACAGTATTGGCACATTCTAGTAATACTATTACTCTATCAGATGTATCTGGTACATGGTCAACTGGAATGAAGATTGAGGGTGCAACTATTGACACCAAGGACAATCCAGATGCAGTTAATCCATATACTGTTTCCCTTACTTCATCTGAACCAACAGCATCTGCTGGTGTAATATTATCTTGGTCTAATGCAGAGTGGGAAGTCGCTGAAGACTCTGGATTTACTTCAAATGTTCAGTCTGCAGTATCTTCACTGACATCTTCTGGAACTCAAGTAGGTCCTACTGAATTTGCTTTTGATGGCAGTAAGAATTATTACGTGCGTATAAAGTATAATTCATCTAATCCCCCTTCAGTTCAGTCTGAATGGTCACCTACCAATATGTTTATAACAGGAGTAAAAGCTACTGTTTCTCTGCCATCTATTTTTAGTCCTGTAGATGGAGAAGGTGTTGGGTTACCACGTACATATACACCAAAATCAAGTGCAATTACTTCTATTGATTTTGATTCTAGCTGGACTCCTCCTGCTGGTATAAGTGATATTAATCATCAGTATTTGATTTTCTCTAATACTAATGCATACGATGGAAGTACTGAATTGTCTCAGAGTTTGACGGAAGCATTCCCAGCAGGAACTCAACTTGATATTCCTGGCGGTGGTTATGTCTCTAGTTGGACTAGCGGTCCAGATAGTAGTGCCATAATGATTGTTAGGAAAGATGAAAAAGAAATTAACTCATCAACGTATATAGATAATGCAAGTGTAAGGGATACATTCCCTCAGTATTTTGATAATTTATACCATATGCCAGGATATGGTGGACCACATGGAAGATATATTATGACTCATTCTAATCGTGATACATTTTATAGTGATGACGGAGGAGCAACAATTCGACCATTAGGTCAAATTCCCGAAGAGGCGGGTGCAATGTCATCTGACGCTTTTGCATATAATCCAATTAATCAGGTTCTTATAGTGACAAAGGCACAAACATATACTGGCGGTAGACTTATATGGTACTCTAATAATGGTGGTGCTAGTTGGACTAAAGCAACAAATACATCTGCTGGTGGTCAAAGATGGAACAAACCATACTTTGTCGCTTTTAGTTATGATTCAAATGGCAATCCAACCTCTGGAGAATTTAGAGTAAATACTTCAAATGATAATTATATTACTGGCAATCATGCTAGAAGCACAGATGGTGTAAATTGGTATCCTCTTCAGGGATTATCTAGTGGATGGCCAGGTGTTGGACATTATTATCATGCTGCAGCAGATAAGTGTGTTGTAATGGAACAGAGGAGAAATGGAATTCATCTTGCATATGGATCTGGAACTGGAGTAAGTTTAAGTTCTGGTGATCTTTCGAGTATGAGCAGTTTCCCTCGGGAAAGTATTGATGGTGATCTTGAGCAGATTAACCAGGTTATATATGATCCATATCTTGGTAAAATGTTTATGTTCGGTGGTTGGAGTCCAAGAGTATGGTATAGTGATAATGCTACTCATTGGTCAAGAAAAGATCTGGGTAGTATTAGCGGATTTAATTCAAATAGTATAAATGTAATAAATACCGGAAGCAGTTTCTTATATGTCATGAGATCCGGTCGCAATTGGTACTACACGACAGATCCATCGCAGAACATTAGCACTTGGACTCATGAGACTAATGCTCTTGAATACATATCCTCTCCCGGATACAACGATATGGTGAATAAAATGATCGTTGGTGGAACTAATGGTAGTGCTGTGGGATATTATTCAGAATATGGTATTGCTGGATATAGTGCTGGTTACTCTATAGGAGATACTGTTTCTGCTTTAAATTCAACTACACTTCCTGGACTACCTGCGAATGCAGTCTCACCCACTTCATCGGCACCAACAGCTTCTGCTGGTACAATTTCTTCCTGGGATTATGCGGAGTGGCAAATTGCAACTGATGCTGCATTTACTCAAAATGTTCAAACATCAACTGCATCTTTATCATCTTCTGGAACTCAAAGTGGACCAAGTTTCTCATATAATAATGGAACAGTATATTATATAAGAACTAGATATGTAGCTGCAGATCCAGTTGGACCAGTTTCTGATTGGTCTTCTCCAATTCATTTCCAAACTGCACCATAATATTTCTACCAAATCCGACTTTTTATTCCAAAAAAGTCGGAAAAATTTCTCGGGAAAAAATTTATCCTCAGACCCTTTTTAATCTAAATAATAAAAGGAACTCAAGTCCACTTATTACCGCAAAGAAAGATGTCAAAACTAAGAACTGATGAACTAGTAAATAAGGAAGGTGATGGTTCACCAAGTTTTCCGTATGGTGCTACGTCAACAGAACCAACTTTAGATAATCAGGTCGCAACTAAGTCATATGTAGATAATTCAATTTCTGGAAGTCTTGGTAACGTTGTTTCATCGACTGCTCCAGCAAGTCCTGCGATCGGAACTTTCTGGACGGATACTTCAGTTTCTCCAAGTCTACTTAAAGTTTGGAATGGAAGTGTGTGGTTAGAACTTTCTGGAGAGGTTTCTCCATATACTGGTTTTATCGGTTCTCCAGTAGAAGTTTTGACACCACTTGATGGTGCTGGCGTTGGTGGAGCTTACAATTATGTGCCAAGAAGTGATGTCGTTAATGACGTTCAAGTCGGATTAAGGTATGGCGGCT
>MDSV01151751.1_pt1 | contig 36280 bp, 26 predicted proteins | sample 810851 | NCBI WGS metagenome assembly MDSV01 (sample SAMN05326640, study PRJNA326480) | marine metagenome | isolation source: seawater | place: Atlantic Ocean: North East | collected 2012 | reverse complement strand
GCATCATCCTCATCATCAACCATAATAAATGATGCTCCGAGACTTTCGCATTGCTCAGCAGCTGCGCGTCTTACATCTGTTGCAGAAACTACTGCACCAAGTCTTTTAGCGGTAGCTATAGCTTGTAAACCAGCAACACCGACCCCCATAACAAAAACCTTCGCAGGAGCAACTGTTCCAGCAGCAGTCATCATCATTGCCATGGATTTTGAATATAAAGATGTAGCATTAATCATAGCCCTGTAACCAGATAAATTAGCTTGTGAAGATAGCACATCCATAGACTGGGCCCTTGTAATTCTAGGTATCAATTCCATCGAAAAAGCTGAGAGAGATTTTAATTTAAATTGATCAAATTTATTTTTGTTATCATATGGGTTAAGTAAACCAATTATAATTGATTCATTTTTTAATTTAGATAAATTATCATCAGAAGGTAGATTAACTGTTAATAGAATATCTGTTTTCGTTAATATATCATTAATATCAGATATTTTAGCGCCAGCATCTACATAGGATTGATTAGAAAAAAAGCTACCCGTACCTGCGTCTTTTTCAATTAATACTTCGTGCCCATCATTAACTAATCTTTTTACTATATCTGGAACTATAGCAATTCTTTTTTCGTTTTCTTTGGTTTCTTTTATGGCAGATACTATCATCATTTAAATTATAAAATTCAAATCACTTGTTACGATATAATAGGAAAGTTTGCTAGTTTTTTTTTATTTAATATAAATTCTTTTAAAGTCATTATTTGAAGGAAGAAATTAAAAAAACTTATTGATACAAAGAGCTTAGATACTCTTCAAATTCCTTATATTTATTAATACCTTTTTTATTAACACCTTCCCTAATTTGAAATTTTGATCTTGTTTTTATTATTCTCTTATTTTTATCAGGATTTAGGCATTTTCTGTCGTATTTCATTTCAATAAATTCAAAAATTAATTTTAATTTTTCTTCTGGGTCGGCAACTAAGTCTTCATAATTAATTTCAAAAATTTCTTTTTGAAACTTTTCTTTCCAAAAATTCATGGTTTTTAAATAAAAATAGTAATATTCATTTAATTCTTTTTGATTGTAAGCGTAATTATGTAATCCTGTAAAACTAGAGAAATATATTGATGTTAGGACATCATTCTTATTCCTATTTATATTTATAATTTTGGAATTAGGTAAAATAGACTTAATAAATCCAATATTTTGAAAATTATATGGATTCTTGTCCACAAATACATGATCGCTATCTTTATTTTGATTAGCAATATCTATATATTTTTTTTCTATTGATTCCGATATATCTTTTAATTCTTTTGATGCGGACAAAATTTTAGAATTTCTATCAACAGAATATGCATTAGATTTGTTCTTTTTAAATTCTTTTAGACCAAGAGCAATAAAATTTTTTTCCCCTAGCCCAGAGATTCCATCATGTCTGTCTAACATCTGTTCTAGTAATGTTGTGCCTGATCTTGGTAAACCAACTATAAAGATAATTTTTTTATCATTTCTTATTTTAATTTTCTCAAAAATGTTTTGATAACTTCCTTGAATATTAGTCTTATTTTCGTACTGTGACAGACTCCAATCCATTTCTGATCTTTTAAACTTATTACCTAAATTATAATATTTGGCTGACTCCTCATAGGAACCAACCTTAAAATAAACGGCACCCAGTCCAAAATAAATATTAATAATATCAGCATTTTCTCTTCTATTATTATCAGGATCCAACCAATATTGAAGCATTTCTTCTATTAACGCGTCATTATGTTTTATATCTCCTATTTCACATAATTGTTGAAAAGCTAGAGTATCTTTAGATTTTTTTATTGCAAGATAATGCATTTCTTTAGCTTTTTGAAAATCACCTATTTCAGATAGTAAGAAAGCATAATTGACAATGGATGTTGTTTTATCAGGAAATCTTTCTAAAATTTCTTCAAAAATTTCAATTGATTCCTTAATTTGATTGGTTTCCGAATAACACAAAGCTAGATTATTAATAGCTTCATAAAAATTTGGATCAATATCATAGATTTTTTTAAAATCTTCTATTGCAAGAAAAAATTCACCCTCTTTTAAATAGGATATTCCTCTATATTGAAGCGCTGGAATATAATCTGCTTTTTCATCTAAAGCCTTCGTATAATATTGAATAGCCAACTCAATTTTATTAGTATTTTCATATGCAACTGCTAATCCAGAAAGAATTCTATAATCAAAATGACCATTAGAAATCGCATCTTTTAAAAGAACTATTATTTCTTCAAATTTATTCTTAGTATATAAATATTTGGATTTATCTAAGATTAAATTAATTGATCGTTCATTTCTGGTATTTAGATTTCCATTCATCATAATCCATTCCATAAATATAATTTCGAGCCTCTTCCTTTGAAATATTTATATTTTCATTTAAGCTTTCTTCTAGATACCATCTTGAGAGACAGTTACGACAAAAACCAGCTGTTTCCATAATATCTATATTTTGAATATCAGTATTTTCTCTTAGATGCTTTATTAATCTTTTAAATACCGCCGCTTCAATTTTTAAATTTAAATTATCCATATTTTCTCCTTATTCAATATTAGAACCAATTTTCTCTATTCCAAAAGATCTTATCTTTTCTTCATTTTCATCTAACACTTTATAAATATTTTTAGCCCATTTTATTTGACTTCTATTATCCAGCAATAAATCCTGGCGTATTTCTATCAACACGTGCGGTAAACCATTTAAAGTGCCATGTTTGTATAATGTATCATTTTTTAACCTTCCACTATAAGGTTTATTATCTCCCAACTTTATATTTTTAAGATATTTTAAAAACAAAGTTGATAATCTTTTATCTTTATCCCAAAGAATACCGGCTTCTATATTTCTTATTTTGCCCTTCCAAATTGGTGTAAAACTATGAATAGACAATATTTTGGGAACTTTTTTATAATCTAAAGATTCTTCTATGAATTTATTTATTTGACGGTGATAAGGAGCATAATATTCTTTTATGCGTTTTTTTCTTTCTAAATCATTTAAAGATATTTTTATATTTTCTTTAATTATCTTACCGTCTGATATTTTCGGGATTAATGTTGGATCATCCTCACCCCGGTTTGGATCGATTAATAATCTTGAAAAATTTGCCATTACTAAATTACAATCCAGTATATTAGATAATTGTGTAGCAACATTTGCAGCCCCAATATCATAAGCTCTATGATTTTCTAAATTTTTTTTTGTCATTCCCAAATTATTATAATATTTAGGAATATTATTTGATGAATGATCGCATATTACTAAATAATCTTTACATTTCCCTGTCTTTTTTATTATTTTGCTATCGCCCATCATTACAATAAATCTTTATTAAATAAGTTTTAATTTTAGTAAAAGCACCCTATATCCATTATTAATGAAAAAAAATTACAGAAAAACTAAAATTCTTGCAACAATAGGGCCTTCATCTGAAAAAATAAATAAAATTGAGAAACTTGTTTTATCAGGTGTTGATGCATTTAGAATAAATTGTTCGCATACAAACAAAAATCAGTTAAAAAATTATGTGAAAAATATTAGAGAGATAGAAAAAAAACTTAAAAAACCAATTGGAATACTTATCGATCTGCAAGGACCAAAATTAAGAATAGGTAAATTAAATTCTGACAATTTATATCTGAGTAAAGGTCAAATAATATTTTTTAAAAAGAATAAAAAAAACCTAAATAGTAATGAAATACCTTTAAATGAAGATATAGTTTTTATGAGTCTAAAAGTTAATGACCCTATATTTATTGATGATGGTAAAATTAAATTAAAAACCTTAAAAGTTTCAAATAATACTATTGAGGCAAAAGTTATTTCCAAGGGAACACTTAAAAGCAAAAAAGGAATTAATTTACCAAATACAATATTAAAAAGTTCTGCATTAACATCGAAAGATAAAGAAAATGTAAAAATAGGTATGGAATTAGGAATTGATTGGGTTGCTCTTTCTTTTATTCAATCCCCAAAGGATATTGAGGAACTAAGGAAAATTTGTAATAAAAATATATCAATAATGGCTAAAATTGAAAAGCCAAGCGCATTAAAACATATAAATAAAATTACAGAATTAGCTGATGGTCTTATGATAGCAAGAGGAGATCTTGGAGTTGAACTACCAATTCAAGATGTGCCCGGATGGCAAAAGAAAATAATTAGAGAAGCAAGGGTTAAAGGGAAACCTGTTATTGTTTCTACTCAGATGCTCGAGTCAATGATTAACTCTTCTACACCCACTCGAGCTGAAGTATCAGATGTAGCAACAGCAGTTTTTGAAGGTTCAGATGCTGTTATGCTTTCCGCAGAATCTGCTGTTGGTGATCATCCAGAACTATCAGTAAAGATGATGAAAAACATAGCCCTTAGTGTCGAAAAAAATTCAAATTATGAGTCAATTCTATCTGCTCAACTTGAAGAAACTCCTGACAGCACTCCTGATGCAATTGCTACAGCCGCTGCATCACTAGCTACAGAGTTAAGCTCACCTGTTATTGTGTGTTACACAGAATCTGGTTCAACAGGAATTAAAGTTTCTAGAGTTAGGCCAAAACAGATGATTTTGACAGTTACACCAATAATGCAGACAGCGAGAAAATTATCACTAGTATGGGGAGTTAATTGTATAGTTCAAAAAGATGCTAACGACCTTGAGGAAATGATTAAAATAACAAAATCATTTACGAAAAAGGAGAAGCTAACAAAAAGAGGTGAAAAAATAGTAGTTACAGCAGGTTTACCTTTAAAAAAACTCGGCACTACTAACTTAATCAGAGTTGTAAAGTCAGATTAATTAACCCTGCCTAGCTTTAAAACGCTTATTAGTCTTATTAATTATATAGAATCTGCCTCTTCTACTTATAAGCCGATTGTCTCTATGTCTACCTCTTAGGGATTTTAATGAATTTTTAACTTTCATAGTACACCTTTGAGACGGAAGCTAAAACTTAGTATCAATTATGTCAATATTACAATGGATTATTATTAAAGTTTAATATAAATTTTTAAGGATATAAATTTAGAGAGTTAATTATGATAAAAAAATATGATTATGGGTTAATCAGTGGAGGTTTTGATCCCGTTCATATAGGTCATCTTGCCATGATCAGAGATACAAAAGATATTGTAGAAAATGTTGTGATCCTTTTGAATAGCGATAAATGGTTAATAAGAAAAAAAGGTAAACCTTTTATGGTTGAGGCACAAAGAGCTCAAATATTAGAAGAATTTGAGAGTATATCAGAAGTAATAATTCAAAATAATGACGAAGATGATAGCAGTAACAATGCAATAATAGATTTTTATAAATCTCATAAAGGAAAATCTATTTGTTATTGCAACGGAGGTGATCGAAGCCAGGAAGATAAAATAAGAGAATCAAAGGTTTGTAAAGATTTAAATATAGACCTTAAATTTGGAATAGGTGGAATTCATAAATTAGAAAGTAGTTCAAGTTTAACAAAAAATCATTTATCAGAAATTGAAATTAGGCCTTGGGGAAACTTTCATATTATCGCAAGAGGTAATGGTTATCAGATTAAAGAAATTAATATTGATCCAAATAAGAAACAATCTCTTCAAAGACATAAATATCGTTCTGAATATTGGCAAATTGTTTCAGGTCAAGGTATGGTTTATTTGGAGGATTCTAAATTTAAATTATTTAAGAATGATAATATTTTTATTCCCAAAGGCGATATTCATAGACTTGAAAATATTGGTACAGAACTTTTAAAATTAATTGAAATACAAATTGGTGATGAAATTTCCGAAGAAGACATCGAGCGTCTTGAAGATGATTTTGGACGCTTATAATTAAGGCAACATAGTTGTTTTGAATTTTTTTAATCTTTTATTTTTATTAGAATTATTAAAATCTAGCCAAGATATTAGTTTTGGTCTTGTTTCTCGTGGGTCAATCAATTCATGTACAGAAAAACTTTCTGACCTAGGAAATGGAGAAGATCTTTTAGACAGTAATTCCTCTAATTCTTTTCTCTTTTTTTCTGGTTCATCAGCCTCTTCAATTTGTTTTTTAAAAGCAATCGCAACACCGCCTTCTACTGGAAGTGCTCCAGTTTCTGCACTTGGCCAAGAAAGCACATATCCTCCAGGAGAAAAATGGGCTGCTCCAGCAACTCCAAAAACTTTCCTAACTATAACGCTTGACCATGGAACTTTCGATTGCATAACTGCTGATATTGCTGATGTCCCATGTCTTATTGTTCCTGCTTTTTCTGAGTCTGGACCTATCATAAAACCAGGTTCGTCAACAAAACTTATTACAGGGATATTAAAAGTATTAACAAAATCAACAAATCTTCTTAATTTTAATGCAGCTTGAGAAGTCATTGCGCCTGCATAAAACATACAATCATTCGCGATTATAGCGACTGAATTACCATTTAATCGCGCAAGACCTGTAATTAAACTTGAGCCATATTTTTTACTTATTTCAAAAAAACTATTATTATCAATTATTAAATTTAATAATTTCCGCATATTGTAGGCTTTTCTTCTATCCCGCGGTATTATTGATAATAATAATTCCTCTTTTCGATTAATTTTATCATTAGAAGAGATTGTAGGTGGTAATTCCATGAAATTATCAGGTAAATAAGATAAAAAAGATTTAATTTGTTGAAGCGCATCCTCTTCATTATCTGCTAAATTATCAACAACACCCGATTTTAGGTGAACATCATACCCGCCTAATTCTTCTTTTGATATTTCAATTCCTAAAGCTCTCTTAACAACTGCAGGTCCGGCAATTAAAACTTGTGCATTTTTAGTCATTACAGAAAAATGGGAAGCAACTAATCTAGCAGCAGGAAGACCAGCAACAGGACCTAAAGCTGCTGTTGCTACTGGTATCTCGCCTAAACATCGGGCTAGTGTTTGAAATCTGTTATTAGAATAAACAGGTTCTCCATTTGGTATTTTTGGTTTATTAGCTGATCCTCCTGCTCCAGTAACTGACCCTCCTCCTCCTTCATGAAGCCTAACCAAGGGAAGTTTATATTGAAGGGCTAACTCCTCAGTATAAATACTTTTTCTCAAACCTGCTGAATTTGGTGATCCTCCTTTCAAAGTAAAGTCTTCACCACCAATTATAATATTTCTGTTGTTAATTTTTCCAAATCCCAGAAGGAAATTAGCTGGTGTAAATTCTTCAAGTTCGTCATTTTCATCATAAGATGCTGAACCAGATATTTTTCCTATTTCTTCAAAAGAGCCTTTATCAAGAATTATATCCAATCTTTCTCTAAGAGTTTTTCTTCCTTTCGCATGTTGAGCGTTTATTGAAGCCTTGCCTCCTTGTTTTAAAGATAATTTTTCTCTTTTTTGAATATCTTCAACTTCTTTTTTCCAAGACATTGTTTTTCTCATTAATTTTTTGCTATGATAATAAAGAAAAGAAGAATATTCAAAGCTTATGTTATGTTAGATTTTCAAAAAGCCCCATATATAGAATTAGAGCATTATAAAGCTCCAAATGAATTAGGATCATATTTTATTCCAATGGAAGATGGAAAGAAAATTAGATTAATGTGTTGGAGACCAGATTTACCAAAAGATAAGATAAAAGGGACTTTTCTTCTTCAACAGGGCCATAATGAATTCATAGAAAAATATTATGAAACTATCCAAGAATTACTTGATAGAGGGTTTTATGTAGTTTGTTATGATTGGAGAGGTCAAGGGATGTCAGATAGAATAATTAAAGATGCTAATAAACAATTTATAAAAGACTTTTCAATTCATATCTCTGATCTCTCTTTTATTTTAAAGGAAATCATAAATAAACATTTTCCTAAACCATTATTTGGTTTTGGTCATTCTATGGGTGGATACATAATGTTAGTTGCACAAAAAAAATTTCAAAAATATTTCAAGGGTTTAATACTTTCAGCACCGATGCTTGGCTTTAAAATTGAATATCTGTTATTTCCTTTTGTAGCTTTAACTAAATTTTTTTCTGATGATGAAAGCTATTTCATTGGCTCTAAGCCTAATATGGGAAAAGAAACACCTTTCGAGGAAAATGACTTAACTTCTGATCAAAATAGATATAGAAGAACGCAAGAATTAGTTAGGAAAAACCCCCAATTAAGACTATGGGGAGTTACTAATTCTTGGGTAAAAGCTGTTAGGAATAGTTACAATATAACAAGAAAAAAAAGTTGGTTAGCAGACATTAAAACAAAAATAATAATTTTTAATTCTTTGGAAGATAAAGTAGTTGATCCAAAAAAAACAATAAAAATAAATAAAGCGTTATCCAATAGTCAGATTGTTAACTTAAGAAATATTAAACATGAAATACTAATGGAGAAAGATAAACATAGAATAAGCTTCTGGAAGTCAGTTGATATTTTTTTAGATAACTTATCTCTTAATTAAAATACCCTGGCCAGTGGGTATTTCAAGTACATGATAACCTCTATCTAAGAAAAAACTTTTTTCCGCCACATATTGATCCCAATAACCTACCCATCCATAATCATCTAAGATAATTATGCCCCCAGGTATAATTTTATCAAATATAATTTCTAAAACAGCAATTTCTGCTCGAACATCATTTAAATCAATGTGAGCCCACGAAATCTTTTCTGGACAAATATCAAGAGTATCAGGCAGAATTCCTTTAACTATTTTAACATTATCTTTTGTTTTAAATAATTCTTTAACCTCAAAAAAAAGATCTTTAGAATGTTTTGGAAATTTTGCAGAATTTGGTGGTGGTTCAAAACAATCATACAAATAAAAAGGAACATCCTTTTTTGATAGGTCGTTATATTCATTTACAAACATTGAAGCTATACCATCATAACAACCAAATTCAGTAAATGATCCATCACCAAGATTTGAACAATGATGGCCAGCCCATGCCAAGACATACCTTCTCCAAATCAATGCTTTCTCCCATTTATCATCAAAAAATTTTCTTGCATTTTTTATTAAATTTTCATCTCTTAAAAAACCAAGTGTTTTTCCCATAGATATCAATTCATCAGCCATAAACACATGCGACTGCGGATGATTTACGCCATCTATATTTGCCAAATCGGAAAGAGCTTGTACTGCCTTTTTTCCTCTTTCATCAGGATATAGTTGTGAAAGAAGGAAAAAGTGACTTGATTCTAATTTAAAAAAATCTGAATTAAATAATCTTTTTTTATCATCTTCTTTCATCTTATAAAATCCTATTCAGCAGCAACATCATAAAATTCATTCTTAATTAAATCAGAAAAGTTAGATATCGCTTTACAAAAATCACTATTAATTTGATTGAAGTCACTTCTTAAAATTAATTTCTTCTCACTCATATAAATATCCCTTCTTATCTCTAGCTGGAGCGCCATCAAGCCTTTCTTATGAGAATAGCGATCAATGATATAACCGCCATTAAATGGATGATTAATTGTTACATTATAGCCTAAAGATTTAAATTCATTAGCCAAATTTTCAGTAATATCATTCGAACAACTTTTCTCATTAATGTTGCTTATGCATATTTCTGATCTGTTAGATGATACTCCATATTCAATATTTGAAGGCATAGAATGGAAATCAAGTAATAAGCAAAACTTAAACTTCTTGTAAACTTGATCAATTAATTTTTTTAAATCTTTGTGCCAAGGATAATAAACTTCATTTAACCTATTAACTAATTCATTATTTTTGATTTTATTTTTATAAATATTCTTACCTTTAAGAGTTTTTTTTGGAATTAAACCAAAACCTGAAATAACTTTTTTTGTTACAATATTTTCATTCTCAAGTTTATCTTCAAACATTGAGGGATCTATTTCATTTTCATTTCTATTAACATCTAAAAAAGCTCTTGAAAAATTTGCTGCAATAAAAGAAACATTTAGTTTTTTAGCTATTGGATATACAATCTTATCTACATACATATCTTCTAAACATCTCAACTGAAATAAAGATGCATTAATATCATTGATAAAATATTTAGGATAAAACCTACCTGAATGTGGTGAACTAAAAATTAGAGGATAATTATGATTTGTTGATTTAAAAATAGTTGAAGATTTTATGTTAGTTTTTATATTCAAATTTTTTATCTTTAATTAGTAAATTGATTAAATTTTAACTTATGTTAACAATAAAATTATTAAAAACAAATCGAATACCTTATGTAATATGGCATAAAAATGAATATTAAAAATGAAGAAGACAATAAAAGAGATGAAATGAAATCAGGTTATGAGTCTGATTATAAGTTAATACTTTCAAACATAGAAAAAAACAATCTAGCTAATGCGGAAAAACTTGCAAAAAAATTTGCATTAACATGGCCTGCGGTTCCAAATGGCTGGAGTGCTTTAGCTTATATTTATTTCATTAAAAAGGATTATATGAAATCGATAGAAAACAATGAAAAACTTTTTAAAATAAATCACATATCGCCCAAAATTTATCTAAATATTGCCCATTGTTATTATTATTTAGAAAATCATGAAAAAGTTCTAAATACGCTCGCTAGCTCTTTTTTTGATTGCTTCGATGTTATTGGCGAGGAAATAGAATCATTAATTAATTTAATGTCATATCTATTAAGCTATTATTATCCTGAGGATGGTATTACCTTTTTAAAAAAAGAGGGGAACTCAAAAAATCAGGATTTGCTTAGTAAAATTGAATCGCATAGATACATTTATCAAGATTCTGATGTCTCATCTCTCGTAAAACAAATAAAAAATAACCCAGAAGAAGATAAAATTTCAAAAGACTTAATTAATGTTATAAAAAGTCTAATATAAGTATAATATGGGCGTGTAGCTCAGCGGAAGAGCACTACGGTGACATCGTAGGGGTCGCTGGTTCAAACCCAGCCACGCCCACCATATATAAGAAAATCATCAGTATTTTAATAAGAGAATCAAGTACTATCTCTTGAAATAAAAAAACCACTAACTATATAAGTTAGGTAAATAACTTGAGGAGGTAGATATGTTATTAGAAGGAATTGGAAAAGTATCTTTTGTAAATGGAATATTAAGAATTCAAGGCTTAGGTGTTGATGCTTCAGGAAATGCAGTTGAAACTGGCAATATTGAAATTCCAGCGAATAAAGTTGGAGAAGTTATTGATGCACTGGCCGCTTCTGCAACTGGTATCAATGAAAAACTAGCGCAAGAGGTACCTGCATCCTCTAACGGTAAGAGTGATGCTAAAGAAAAGAGTAAAAAAACTGGGGATAAGAAAAAAAAGTAGTGAATTTTTCTTAGAATTTCTTGAAAATTTATAATAAAATATTAGCTGTAGTTGCTATTATTGTGGCAACTGACTCCTTTGCTTCATCAAATCAAAATGAGATAGATGAAGAAATAAAAAACGGGTTATATATAAAAACTTTTTCAGATATTGAAATTGTCTCAAACACAATATCTGAAACAAATTATATAGATTTTCTTAGAATACATATTATTAATCAACCTGAATATCAATATACTAGATCTTCACTCTATGAAAAAGATGCGTTATTAAAGTTTGCAAAAAGACAAAGGCTTCCAGAATTTTCAGGGAGGATATTAAATGATCAAGTTCTTGAAAGAAATGTAAGCGATACTATTTCCCTAAGAAAAAGAAAAGATGATAGTTTTGATGGAGTTATTGAGTTAAATCAACCAATTTACACAGGCGGTCAGATCAACGCATCTATCAGATTAGCTCAAGCAGAGAAAATAGGCTCTATATATTCTCAAAATAACATTATTTCGACATTAATTATTCAAGCTAACAATATTTATCTCTCAGCTTCAATAAGTGATTATATGCTAACTTATGCTGAAAAGATTAGAGAGGATCTTTTACCTTATCAAGAAAAGGTAAGAGATAGAGTAAATGCAGGTATATCAGATCCAATTGAATCAGCGGTTTTCTCAATAAAATTTAATGAATTCGAAAATTTGTATCAAGAAATTAAAGCAATCAGAAAAAGAGATAAGGATATATACGAATATTTCTTTGAGGAAGAGTTCGTAAAAAGAATGTTCCCGAGTTTTGGTATTAATAATTGGAGACAAGTCTCAAACAAATTATCCTATGAAGTCAAACTTGCAGAACAAGAGTTTAACAGCAAAAAAGAGGAAGTCACTCTTACAAAAAGTGAATATAGACCAAAAATTGGGTTAACCACAAGATACACAAGATACGATCTTGATGAGGATCAAGGGGAAAATGATATCAGGGGTGGAATTTATTTCTCAACACCAATTTTTACTTTTGGTAGAGCATCTGCACAAATCTCAGCCGCTAAAGCATCCTCTAAAGCTGCAGAACATAATATTGAAATAGTAAAAAAAGAAGATAAGGTTACTGAAAAAGAAGTGATTTCAGCAATTGAAAGCTATGTAAGTATAAGAAATCAACTCAAAAATTCTTTTTCTGATACTGTTAAACAAAGAGGAATAATACTAGATAGAATTGATTTAACGGGTTTTAACGCTCAATTATTTGTTGAAAGCTCTCTCGATGAACTCATTCAACTACAAAAATTACTCAATACAGAAAAAAATCTAATCGATGCCTACCTAAGGTACTTACATCAAAATCAAAAACTTGTATCACATTTTAGGCTTGTATTATGACTGAAAAAACAAAAATAGATTTCTCTAAGCATTGGTTTTGGAGTTCAGTTTATCAAAGTAGAGGTGTTTACGGACAAATGTTCCTTGCATCAATATTCATTAATTTCATGGGTTTAATGTCAGTTTTTTACATAATGACAGTTTATGATAAAGTAATGCCAAATTCTGCTTATTCTTCATTGATTGCACTAACAGTGGGAATGGGAGTTGTTATACTTTTTGATTTTATTATTAAATTACTTAGATCATATTTTGTTGATATCGCAGGTAGCAATTTAGAGAAAAACGTAAATGACAGATTATTTAATAAAATATCAAATCATGATCATTCCTTCTTAGCAAAGAAGTCTGGCATTATTCATACTGTTAGAGAATTTGAAGGGGTTAGAGACTTTTTCACCTCAGCTAGTATGGTGGCGTTTATAGACTTACCATTTATGTTTATTTTTATTGGTGTGATTGCAATGATAGCTGGGCCACTTGCAATTGTTCCTATTCTAATAGTTCCTCTTGTATTAGGTGTTGCAGCTATATCTCAACCTTTACTCAAAAAATACAGCAAAGAAAATCTAATCAAACAATCATCTAAGATGAATACTCTCGTAGAGTTAGTGAATAATGTTGAAACTGTAAGAACTGTTGCTGGTGGAGAAAAATTACAATCGAAATGGAATGAAACTATTGAAGACCAAAGTAAAACTGCTATGTCAGCAAGGTCCATAATGAATTTTGCAGTTACTTTTGCACAAACAAGTCTTCAAATAAGCCAAACTGGAATTGTGTGTTATGGAGTTGTGCTTGTAGGAATCCTTGAAATAACATCTGGCGCACTTATTGCCTGCGTTATTCTATCGGGGAGAATTTTGTCTCCACTTGTTCAAGCAGGAACATTATTAACAAGGTTAAATTCTGCTCTTGCAGCTTTTAAAAAAGTTGATGAATTGATGCAAACTACATCTAAAGATGAAGCAACAAAAGATAATTTAGCAATAAAAATAAGATCAGGAGATATAAAAGTAAGTGATTTAGGCTACCAAGTTGAGGAGACAGAAATAATCAAAAATGTAACTTTTGATATTAGTGATGGCGAAAAAGTTGGGATTGTAGGAAGTCTTGGCTGTGGAAAAACAACATTATTAAGAACTCTTATTGGCTATTACGAATCTACAAAGGGAATAATAAATATTGACGGCTATGATATAAAAAACTTACCTTCTACTACTTTAAGAGAAAATATTGGTTATGTTCCACAAACAACGCAACTTTTTTCAGGAACTATTTACGATAATATTGTTGCAGGGTTTGCTGGCGTAGACGAAGAGGATGTGATCAATGCATGCGATTTAGTTAATGCACATAAATTTATTGGGTCATTACCAGGGGGTTATAATTATGAAATTTATGATAATGGCGTAAACCTATCTGGTGGACAAAGACAATCAATTGCATTGGCTAGATGTCTTTTAAGAAAACCAAAAATTATGGTCTTGGACGAACCTACAAGCTCTATGGATAGCAATGCAGAAAAAATGGTAATAAATAATCTGTTTAATCTTGATTATAACCCTACAATACTAATCTCAACACATAAATTATCTTATTTGTTAAATGTTGACAAAGTTGCTTTAATTGTTGATGGAAGATTACAGAATTTTGGGCACCCTTCTGAAATTATAAAGGTAAACAATGATGATTAATTATTTATTTAATATCATAAAGTCACCATTCAACAAGATAAGAAGTTTAGATTGGGGAAGTATACTTTTATATATTCTTCCTGAAAATTGGATGGACCATAAAAAGACTTATGTTTTATTTTGGAGTATATTTTTATTTTCAATAATATTCTTTATATGGGCTGCATTTGCAGAAATAAATCAAGTTGTGAGGGCGCAAGGAGAGGTAATTCCAGACTCAAAGGTTCATCTTGTTCAAAGCTCAATTGTTGGTCCAGTTGAAGAAATTAAAGTTCAACTTGGAGATCAAGTTAAGCTTAATCAAGTTTTATTTCTTGTAGACTACAAACAATCAAAAAAATATTACGACATACAAAAACAGGAAGTTGAAGCTAGGAATAACAAAGTTGAAATCATTCAAGATCTTGTAAAAAAAGGTTCTGAAGCTGAAATGCGTTTAATTGATGAAAGATTGCAATTAATTGATGCAAGAAAAAGATTAAACCAAGCAGAACAAAGGTTAAATCTATCTCAAATTAAAGCAACTATTGATGGCACTATTAGCGATGTAAATGCAACTAATATAGGTAATAATGTAGATCAAGGATTTACTCTTGCACAAATTGTACCTAACGATGAAAAACTTAAAATACAAGCCTCAATTCTTCCTAAAGATATTGCGTATGTAAAAGTTGGTCAAAAAGCTAGAATTGCTTTTCAGTCATATGATATGGCAATTTATGGTCAATTTGATGGTATAGTTACTAAATTAGCTCGAAGCACTGTGACGGAAGGCAATGCAAATCAGGAAATAACATTTTATCCTGCTGTAATTGAAATTGATTCAAATCAATTTGAAGATTTAAATAATGTTGTTCTTCAATCAGGAATGCTCTCCGATATTTCTATCATTGGTCAAGAAAGAACAGTTCTTAGTTATATTACAAATCCAATCACAAAATTATCACAAAGAGCTCTACAAGAGTGATTAAATTAATCTAAATCTGATATCTTCGTCCCAGTCTTTCTTTCAACATCTCTTACAAAGTTTGATGCTTCTAATAATGAGTCAAAAGTTCCAGTATCAAGCCAGTAATTATCTGAATCGAGTAACTTAACATTAAGAGTATCTTCTTCTAAATAGACATTGTTTAAGTCTGTTATCTCAATTTCATTCCTTTTTGAGGGTTTTAGTTTTTTTGCAAATTGAGAAGCTCGCTTGTCATACATATACAAGCCAGTAGCAATCCAATTAGATTTAGGATTATTAGGTTTTTCCTCTAAAGAAATTACTTTTTTATCCATAAATTCAATAACACCATATCTTTCAGGATCAGAAACTTTATGTCCAAAAATTGTGGCTCCAGCATTATCTTTATATGCATCAATAATTAACTCTTTCATATTTGGTCCATAAAATAAATTATCGCCCAGGATAAGAATACAATCACGATCATCTATGTGATTTTCTGCAATTATTAATGACTCTGCTATTCCATTTGGTTTTTCTTGAATTTCATAAGATATTTTAACATTCCATTGAGATCCGTCTCCTAATAGGGCTCGAAAATTATTTAGGTCCATTGGTGTTGTAATTAACAAAATTTCTTTGATACCAATATCAATTAGTGTTGATAATGGAAAATAGATCATAGGCTTATTATATACAGGTAATAATTGTTTAGATGTAACCTTAGTTAAAGGGTGCAATCTTGTCCCTGCTCCACCAGCTAAAACTATCCCTCTTATGTCGCTAATTTTTTTTATCATTATAATAATTATCTATAAATCGCTCCAAACTATCATGCCATATCGGCATATAAATACCAATATCTTCTAAAAAATCATCATTTATATGCAATCTTGAATCTACCGGCCTAGATGCTTGAGATTTCCAATCTTCTGAGGATATAGGCTTTATCTCACTATTAATCTTAATGTAATCATTGGAAATGATATAATCTCTAATTTTTTTTGCAACATCAAACCAGGTTGTATAATTAAGATTTGTTAGATGAAGAAAACTTCTGTTTTTTATTTTTTTTGAAGCATTCTCTAATCTAAAATCAATAATTTTTGGAAGAACTTTAATAATGTCGCTTGCGTTTGTTAAAGATATTTTTTGATCATTAATTACTTTTATAATCTTTTCATTCTCTAGTAGGGTTATTATTTTTTTAACAAAATTATTTCCATATTGGCTATATAATGAAGCCACTCTAATAATAAAAATATTATTATTAATCTCTAAGGCTTTCTTCTCTCCTTCAGCTTTCGTGAAACCATAATAATTTAATGGAGATGTTTTGTTGTTTTCATGAAATGGACCCGTTTCATTTTTACCAAAAACATAATCAGTAGAAAAATGAATAATTTGAGTTTCAGTATTTTTAGTTAATTTTGCAATATTTTCTATTGCCAATGCATTAACTAAGTATGCTTTATCCTTTTCTTCTTCTGCTTTATCAACATTAGTATATGCAGCGGTATTTATAATAATATTAGGCTTAATATCGCTAATAAATGTTTGTACTTTTTTAAAATCAGATAAATTCAATAATTCAGAATTAGTATAAGTGATAGTATATTTATTGAATAGTTTGCTATTTTGAATTTCTTGTCCTAATTGACCTGATGAACCAGTTAATAAAACCCTCATAATTAATCTCGAAGACCAAGTCGTTCGCCTTTATAACTATTATTTTTTATTTTATTTATCCATTCTTTGTTATTTAAATACCAATCTATTGTTAGCTTAATACCTTTATCCCAATCAAATTGAGGTGACCACCCCATATTGATTATTTTAGTATTATCAATAGCATACCTAAAATCATGACCAGGTCTATCCTCTACAAATGTGATGAGATTTTTCGAATCTTTACTATCATAATCTCTATCAAAAATTTCACAGATCTTTTTTACGACTTCTAGATTTGTTTTTTCAGAATTGCTTCCAACATTATATTTTTCTCCGATGCTACCATTCTTTAATGCAAACAAAAGACCTTCTACATGATCGTCCACATAGATCCAATCTCTTATTTGCTCACCTTTACCAAATATTGGAATATTTTCTCCATTTAAAATTTTCAAAATCGTTAGAGGTATTAATTTTTCTGGAAACTGCATAGGTCCATAATTATTAGATGTATTAGTAATAATCACAGGAAGTTTATATGTTTTATGCCAAGCTGTAGTTAAAAAATCTGAAGATGCCTTTGATGCAGAATAAGGACTACTTGGATTATACGAACTCTCCTCATTAAATTTATTATCTTCAACAGATCCATAAACCTCATCAGTAGAAACCATATGGAATCTAAAATTACTTTTTTTCTTATCCTCTAATGAGTTCCAATATTTGAGAGACAAATCAAGAAGGTTAAATGTACCAAGAATATTTGAGTCTATAAAAGCTTTAGGTCCATCAATTGACCTATCAACATGGCTTTCTGCTGCTAAGTGCATCACATAATTAGGTTTGAATTCAGTAAGAATTTTTGAAATTAGTTCTCTATTATTAATATCGCCATGAAAAAAATGATAATCGGAATCTTTATATAAATCATTTATTAAATAATTAGATGCATAAGAAAGTTTATCTATATTTATTACCTTAGCATTTGTATCTTTAACGAGTTTCTTGATTAAAGCACCACCTATAAAACCGCAGCCACCAGTTATTAAAAAACAATCCTCTGTCATCCCAAATATTTACTGAGTAAATAACTCATCCCATTTAGATAATGTTTTATCTTTTTCAGATAAAATAATTTCTTGTTTAAAGTCCCAATCAACCTGAAGCACTGAGTCATTCCAGATTATACCACACTCATGATCTTTGCTGTAAAATTCATCAACCTTATACATAACAGTAGTATCGTCTTCTAATGTTAAGAAACCATGAGCGAAACCTTTCGGAACATAAATCCATCCAGAGTCTTTTGAAAGTTGTTTCGATGAATACATACCAAAGCTATTTGAATCCGGCCTAATATCAACGAAAACATCGAGTATACTGCCTTTAAGGACTTTAATAAGTTTTGATTGCTCATGAGGGTGAAATTGGAAATGTAAACCTCTCAATGTTCCTCTTTTTTTTGAAAAAGATACATTGTCTTGAACAAAGTTATTTATTATTCCCAAATTATCAAAATCTTTTTTATTATATATTTCTGTAAATGAACCACGATCATCTTCATAAACAACTGGCTGAACATGAAGAACGCCATTAAATATATCTTTTTTTATCATTTTAATAAGCTTTCAATTAATTTTATTTGCTTTGGTAAAGAAACTTTTTTAAGATCGTATTTTTCTACAATTGTTTTCCTGGCGTTTTTTCTTAATTTCTCATATTTTTGTGGATTAGATAAAACATCAATAACTTTTGCTGAAATGCCATCTATATCAAAAAAATCAACCAATAATCCATTTTTCTTATCCTCAATAACTTCTTTAACTGGTTTTGTAGATGAACCAATTACTAAAGCCTCACAAGCCATAGCTTCCAGCATAGACCAAGATAAAACAAATGGGTAAGTAAGATAAACATGGGCTGAAGTTATACAAAAGAGAGATAAAAGGTGCTCATAGGCAATCTTTCCTGGAAAAATAATTTTTGACATATCCAAGTCCTCAATAACATCTTTTAAAAAAAGGTCTTTATAAGATTGTCCTTTTGGAGGTCCTCCTCCATAACTAACATTGTCAGGATTTTTATCTCCAACTAATATAAAATAAGCATCAGGGTGTTCCTTTTGAATCGCAGGGATACTTTTAATAAATTTGTGGTACCCTCTATAAGGCTCAAGCGTTCTATTCACAAAGGAAACAACCTTGGAGTCTTTTGTGAGTTTGATATCACTTTCTCCACCTTTAACAGTAATAAATGAGTCAGTATAAAATTTAATAGCTTCAGTATCCACTCCATCATGAATTACGCTAATTTTATCATGAAATAATTCTGGCGCTGTTGATTTTTGAAATTCAGTTGGCGTTATAACAACATCACTCTCAACAAGAGGAGTTAGTAATGGAGAATTCCTTGCTATAAGCTTCTTTTTTGTATGCGTTTGGTCTTTAGCCCTATAAGGATCGGTATCATCAAAATCAATATCCGAGTCTGCGATAGAGTAGTAAAACTCATGATATGATAAAAATTTAGCATCAGGCCACAAAACCCTTAATAAAAAACTTTCACCCCACCCTGGATGTGTAATTATTACTCTAGGGTTTAATCCATCTTCTTTTAATTTTTCAGCCTCTTCAAAAGCAGACTCTGCTCTTATCATTTTAGATTCAAACTCAAGGGCTAAAGGATGAATCGCTTTATTTAATTTATTAATATTGTATCTGTGATATTTAATACCAGGAATATTAGTATTTATATCCTCCGCAAACATAGCATGTATTTCATATTTTGAATTTAAAGCTAACTCTGGAGCAAGCATTTTAAATTGACCGGGAAAATTTTGATGAATAAATAATATTTGGATTTTATTTTTTGCCATTTTCTACCTTATGCTGATAAAACCAAATTTCATAAGCCATGCCGCAGATTTTAAAACTAATTCTATATTATTTACACTCTTATTTATTTCCTTAAGGGTTTTCTTCGTTTTTAAAGCATTATATACGACTTTTATTGTTTCTATATTTGGTAAAAGATGGTTTACATAATTCACGCTATCAAAATTAAAAATATCTTCAATTTCAACTTCATGTAATTTATTAATCTCAAAGCTATCAGTTTCAGAAATTTGAACTGTGGGATATTTTCCAAATATATACGAAGGATCGAGGTTACTTGAAGGCAAAATGAAATTTTCTAATTTATTAAAATTTTTTGACTCTATCTCTCTAATATTGTCCAACTCAATAAACAGTTCTTTATATTTTTCTAATATTATTGGCCAATAATAATTTGATTTAGCATGATTTCTTGCCTCTTTTCCCATTTTTAAACGCAATTCTTCATTCAAAATAAGTTCTTTTAAACTACTAATGCATTTTTGAATATCAACAGCTGTATAGAGACTATTAATACCTATATAATAGTCATAATTAATAGCCTCAGACATATGATCATAAGCTATTTCCTCCAAATTACCCTCTGGTAAAGTATATGTAGGTACTAAGAATCCATCTTTATTATCCCTTACTGTATCTCTATAACCATTCCAATCTGTTGCTACAACTGGCAAACCCGAAGCCATACCTTCTAATGGTGTCAATCCAAATGTTTCTTGAATATTATCCGATAAAGATACAAATATATCAGATGCTGCTAGAGACTGAAACTTTAGACTTTGATTTCTTCCATCTAAAAAAATTAAATTAATATTTGGGCATATCTTCTTTGCTTCATTTTCAAATGCATTTTTTATATGATCATTTGCAAACCATCCAGTTTGTATTAAATGTATTTTTTTATCATTTGGAAGATCTTGTTGGATTTTTTCAAGAGCTAAATACATTGGAAACGGATGTGATTTTGCATGAAAACTAAGTCTACCAACAAATACAATTGCTATATCATCCTGATCAATATTTAGCTTTTTTCTTGCAGAAGACTTACTTGACTCATTTATCTCAAAATAATCTGGATCAACCCCTAAAGGTATTATAGGAAATTGTGGAAGTGAAAAATTCTTAGCGTCCAACTTACTTTTCAAGTAATCTTTTTGAGAATTGATAACTTTTGTAACAGTATCGCGTACACAATTAGAAGTGCATATAACTGCATCCCATGGCATGACTGGATGAGTAAGAAGTGAAGATAGGCCATCCATTACATGTTGACTTGCTGTTGTATGCGTTACTCCCAACAAAGAATATTTATCATGGCCGTAATACATCCTTTGTCTAACAAAATCACCTATATCAGGGCCTGGAACAAAAACTCCACCATATTTTTCTATATTTTTGGGCTTATGTCTGAAAAAAATATCTGCCTTCTTAGTAGTATTATTCGGAAGAATATCTGATAGGTCTTTCTTTAGTATTTCAATTGAATTATTAGAGGTGACCATTAAAGGAATGCTATCAACACTAGAATTTGCTATAGCAGATAAATAGGATCTACCAGCAGCTTGTCGACCCATTAACTTTTCCCCTGAAATACTATAGCCATCTGATTGATAATAGGTGGCAAATAAAGGGTATTTCTGTCTATCAACCTTTGTCATAATAATTCTAATAAATAGAAAAAATTACAGAACATTTGCTTCTGAATGTTTTTCTAACTCCTTAGCAATTTCTTTATTTGATATTTCTTTATTCTTAACCGCATAACCGTAAAGCTCATAAGCCTCTGTTCGTCTAGCCACTCCGTGAGACTTGAATCCTGCATCAGCAAAAAAACTATATAACAGTTTTGCGGTAAAACCAGTTTTATGAGCCATATAATGTTTACCCTTTTTTAGATCAACTCTTAATCCATATAAAATATCAAGTGTAGCGATTGGGCCTAAACCTGATGTATATAAGGGTTCATGGATTTTATCATCAACTAGGTATTGGCCAAGTGCTTGCAGATCTGGACACCTTAAATAAAGAAATCCATCATCCTTTAAAACACGATGAAACTCCTTCATGGCTGTTGGAACTTCATGAAAAAAAAGATGCTCAATATTATGTGATGAATAAATAGCGTCAAAGGAATTAGACTCTAAGACAGACATATCGGTCATAGTACCAATATAATCTGGCTTTACAGTCTCATCGATATCAAAACGAATCTCAGACCATTCATCAGTTTTAAAAACTGCTGTGGTAAATTCTTTATTTAAATGCCCACAACCTACATGTAAAAAAACTTTACTCATACAAATTTATTCCTCATTTACTAAAATTATATTTCAAATTTTTACCAGATTTAATTAAATAAATATATTTTTAATATATATATAATAATAATCAATTTATTCAATTACTTATATATACATTCTGCGCTAATCTAGTATCATAAAATTGTTCTAATAATTTTATTTTATGTAATTACATGCTATCAATTTCTTGAGAAAGAAATCAATGAGTACAAATATTCAAGAAAATATTAGAGAGCTTCAACAATTATTGCAGGAAGGCAATTATCAAAGAGTTATTTCAACTAGTCAGAATCTTCTTAAAAATAATAAGAATGATACAAATATTTTGAATGCGCTTGGATCAGCTCTTTTAGCTAAAGGTGAAATGAAAGAAGGAATTTCTGTTTTAGAGGAGGCTATAGCAATTGCACCTGATAATTTTCTTTTGCACTTTAATATAGGAAATGGTTATCGCAATCTTAAGGAAAATGATAAAGCGATTAATGCATATCAAAAAAGTATTCAGCTTAATAAAGATTTTGTTCAATCATATAATAATCTTGGGAATATTTACTTAGAACTAAGACAATATGAAGAAGCCCTTAAATATCTAAAAATGGGTTTTGAAAAAAATCCAAAATATTACAACATTATAACTAATATTGCTGCTGTGTTTATTGCTACTAATAATCTCAAGGAATTACTGGATTTTATCATAAATGTTTTCAATCATAACAAAGATAATCAAAAAATATTATTTTCAATAACAAATTATTTAAACCTTCTGTCATTTAAAGATGCTAAAGATGAAATTATACCTGTAATAACTTCTCTCATAACAAATAAAAATCTTGATGGTCGTCAACAAGTTGTTAATAGTCAGATTATTTTGAATAATAGATTTTTAGATCACATACAAAATGATCCAGTTGTTGTTTTTGATGAAGAATTGTCAACAAAAAGAGATATGTATTTTGATCATTTAATAGCTCATCTTAAGAACTTACCACTACATAATGTTGTATTTGAGAAATTTATAAATAATTTAAGAAAAGTTTTTCTTGATAAGATACTGAATAATTTAGATAATTTTATTCTTACTAATAGACTATATACCTTGTTACAAGCGATTGCTTGCTTAGAACATAACTCAAATTTTGTTATGTATCAAAGTAAGGATGAAAAAGACAAACTAGAAATAGTTTTAAAAAAAATAATAAGTTTAATTTCTAAGGAAGATATAAAATCTCTAACATTGATTAATTTAGTAACATTATATGCTTGTTATTCTCCATTAAGAGATAATAAGGATATATCTCAATGGATTGAGTCAAATAAGAATGAAGATGAAAAAATACATTTTATGTTCTCTAATTTTATAGATAATTTCAAAAGAGAAAATAAATATTATAAAAAGATTAAAACACTCAGCAGTCTAGAAAACTTAATTTCTAAAAAAGTATCAACTGTCTATGAAAACAATCCTTATCCTCGCTGGAATGCAATAAATATTAATGATCAAGCTGTTCCTTTTATCCAAGTCTTATTTAATGAATTACCTGTGCTTGATAAAAAATATATTAATCCAATACAAGATATGCTTAAGAAAGAAAAATTAAATATTTTAGTTGCTGGTTGTGGAACAGGAAGAGATGCACTGGTTGTAGCTAAAAATATTCTAAATTCTAAAGTAACAGCTATTGATCTGAGTAAAAGTAGTTTGGCATATGCTAGCATGATGGCAAATAAATATGATGTAAATAATATAAATTTTCTACAAGCAGATATACTTGAGGTTGAAAAAATAGGACAAAAATATGATTTTATTATCTGTGGCGGTGTCTTGCACCATATGGAAAATCCTGAAGCAGGTTTAAGGTCTCTTTTAAAGGTTCTGCATAAGAATTCTCCTATGAAAATAGGCTTATATAGTAAGAAAGCGAGAGAACATATAATTAATATTAAGGAAAACCATATAAGTCATAAAGATATAATAACTGATGATTATATTAGAGATTTCAGACAAAAATTTATGGATTCTAATGATAAGGACTTCATTGAAATTAGAAGATCGTCCGATTATTTCAGTTTGAATGAAGTACGAGATCTTATATTCCATATACAAGAGCATCAATTTACAGCAAAGAGATTAAAAGACCTTTTATTGAATAATGATTTAGAATTTATGGGTTTTAAAATTAGAAGGCCAGATATTATATCAGAATATATAAAGACCTACCCCTCTGACCCTAACGCAATAAATTTGGATTTATGGGATGAATTTGAAAATAATAAATATCCAAGACTTTTTGCGGAAATGTATAACTTTTGGTGTTATAAGAAATAATAAATTATGAAAGAAACTGATAACAAAAATATTACAAAAGAGTTAATTGATTTATATAGTAAGCAAGAATTTGATGAAGTTATAAAACTTGGTTCTAATTTCTTAAAAAATAAATCAGATAAAAAAATAATAAATGTTGTTGCTGCAAGCTATGATCACAAAGGAGATAGCGATAAAGCAATAAAACTTTATAAAGAAAATATAAAAGAATTTTCTGACTTTTATCCATCTTACAAAAATATTGCTCTTATACTAATTCGAAAAACTGATTATAACGATGCGATTACTTACCTTATAAAAGCTAGAGAGCTTGAAACAAATGATGAAAGTATCGATAAACCTTTAGCTCAATCTTATCAGGCGATAGGAGAAAATGAAAAAGCTGCAAAAGTTTATGAAGATATATTGTCTTATAATTATAAATCAAATGAATCTTTATATAATTTAGGCAATATTCATCTAAAATCTAACAATCTAGAAAAGGCTGAAGATTATTATGAGAGAGCCCTAGAGCTAGGAATACACCCCTATATACTAATAAACCTTGCTGCATTAAAACAAAGATTGGAAAAATATGATCAGGCTATTATTCTTTTAGAAGAATTAATAAAAATACAGCCAGATAATGTAAATGCCCACAATAATCTAGGGTCGGTTTACTTAACCATGGAAGAAAATGAGAAAGCTCTTAAGCATCTAGAAGATGCCCTAAAATTAGATGAAAACTTTCTTTCTGCATTAAATAATATAAGTAATGTTCATATAAATCTGAAAAATTTTGAAGATGCAATTAAAGCAATTAATAAAGCTATTAACATAACTCCAAGTTTTCAACTTTATTCAACCAAAGGTCACCTTAATCTATTAACCAATGACATTGATCTAGCCCTTGACTCATTTAATAAAGCACTTGATTTAGATGATAACCAGATTAATACATATATAAATATTTCTGCATGTCATCAAAAAAAAGGGAATATAGAGAAAGCAGTTAATATATTACAAACTGCAATAGATAAATTTAACAATGATCCACTGCCACATCTTTACTTAGCTGATGTATGTGTAAAAAATCAATTAAATAAAGAGATGGCAAAGAATGCTATTGAAAAAGCAGAGAAACTTGGTGGAGTAAATTTTAACAATACAGCTTTAAGAATTAAAGGTAATTTCCTAAGAGCATCTAACAATTATAAAGAGGCAGTCAAAGCATTTGAACAGAGAACAGATGATCAAAGATATGAAGATATTATATGGTCATTATTTCTAGATAATGATCTTAAAGAAATTGCTTCAAGAATTGAAGAATATAGTGAAAACGATAAGGAATCACGGTCAATATCAGCTTTTGCTACCCATTTAGCTGAAATGAAACTGAAAGAGAATAACTATAATAATTTCTGTAAAAATCCACTGGATTTTATTTATCACAAACAAATTAAAGACTCGGATACAGGAAATAAGAAAATAACTAATAACCTAATTAAAGTTTATGAAGAAGAAACTTTTATTCCAAGATCGCAATCCTACCTTATTAATGGCGAACAAAGTTCAGGTGATATATTTGCACAAAAAAGAGATGATAAAACCATTTCTGAACTTATTGAAATTATCTATAAACATATTGAGCAATACAAAGAAAAATTTAATCAAAACTCCAATATATTCATAGAAAATTTTCCAAATAATGGAACTTTAGTGGGATGGTTCATAAATACTGAAAAAGAAGGATATCTTGATAGACATTTCCATGAGAATGGTTGGGTCAGCGGTGTAGTTTACTTAGATGTACCAAAAAGAAAAAAAAATGAAGGCAGTATTGAGTTTTCACTTTGTGCTGATATAAAACAGAAGACAAAAAATTCTAAGATAATAGATGTATCTTCAGGAGACATAGTTATTTTTCCTTCATCTCTATGGCACAGCACAATTCCAATTATGCCAAATGAAAGGAGATTGATACTAGCTTTTGATTATCAACCACTAGCAACTGGCAAATCGATAGATAAACAAGAAATGAAAGTTAACCTGCTTAATGGCTGATCAAATTAATAATAAACTGCAAGAATTCCTTCTTAAAGAAGATTATGATGGGGCTATAGATATGTTAAAACAGGCCTTTGAAAATAATAGTGAAAATTATCCAGTAAATTTACAAATTTTGATTAATATGGGCGCTATATATGCTCGTACAGGTTCATTTAATGATGCTAAAGAAGTGTATTTACAAGCACATAATTTAAACTCAAACAACGCTCAGGTAAATTATCTTTTAGGTAATATTTATTATAAACTATTAGATACTTCTAACGCTAAAACTTATCTTGAAGAAGCACTAAAATACAAACCAGATAAAAAAATAATACGTGAAATACATCTGCATTTAGCAATCATATATATTGAAGAAAAAAAATGGAAAACAGCAGAATCATTATCATTTAGTATAATTAAAGATTATCCGGATGATATTGCTGCATTAGGACTTTTAGGTTTAATTTATAAACAAACATCCAGATATGAAGAATCGGAGGATTACTTTAATAAAGTGCTACAAATACAGCCTAATCATCAAATTACATTGTTAAGATTATGTGATTTAAAGTTAAAACAAGGTAAATTAGATGAAGGCGCAGAACTTGAAATACAATCAAAAGGATATTATAAATTTTAAATGACAAATTCAAATGAACAGAGCAAAAATCCTGATTTTATAGGCTCATGGTATTTAAAAGATGATTCTATTATTGATGACTTATTAAATTTATATAAAAATAATCATAAATCTCATCATAAAGGAGTAACAGAAAGCGGAGTTAATGAGGAATGGGTAAAATCTGTTGATTTTGATATGACTGCATTGAACATGGATCAGAATGAATTTAAAATTTTAAATAGATATCTAGAATTCCTAAAAGAATGTTTTTATGACTATAAAAGTCAATATAATCATTTAGAAACAATGTTTACTAATCTTAATTGTAATGAGTATATGATTAAAAAATATGAAAAAGGTGATCATTATCACAAAGTTCATTGTGAAAGAAGTGAAACAGCAACAGCACTTCGACAATTTGCATGGATGACATATTTAAACGATGTTAAAGAAGGCGGTAGAACAGAATTTGTCTATTACAACAAAAAAATAAAACCTGAAAAAGGACTAACAATTATATGGCCAACAGATTGGACACATATGCACTGTGCAGAAACAACAGAAGATACTAAATACATCATTACTGGTTGGTTAAAACTCACACCAAAAGGGCTTACAACTTAAATAAACATATATTGCTAAGATTGTTATTAATCATTTTTTTATTATAAAAAAAAGGGGAGCTATAAGCTCCCCTCGTTTTAAATATATTGTTATACCTTAAGCAACAATTGTGAAGTTATCGACAGTAAAGTCACCATCAGCAATCGTTACACTATCAATGATTGCAACTGGTAGAATTTCAGCAGCAGCAATAATTGTATCAGTATCACCTGAGTCAGCCCAGTATAGCATTGCATCACCATCTGTTGCATCAACTGCAATGATAAAGAACGCAGCACCGCCATCAGAAACAGTAAGGCCTGTCGCTGTATTGTTCGTACCAGATGAACCCATCGCTTTTAGAAGTAATGTACCATCTGTTGCAGCAGTAGCTGAGAAGTCAGCATTTGCATCATTATCAAGACTAGTAAACTCAACAACATGTGTAGCACCAGTAGTTGCAGCTGAGATATCAATAGTAGCTCCATTAATACCTGTAACTTCAATTGATACAAAAGTCAGACTTGTACTTGTAGTAATATCAATGTGACCTGTGATACTAGCTTTTTCAGTATTAAAGTCTGATAAATCAATAGCAAACTTGTCTGGGTTTGTTGCGCCAGCAGTAAATGTAGTCTTAACAGTAATTCTGTTAGCTACAGCATCATCAACATAGTAGATATCATTACCAGCACCACCGATAATTGTATCAAGACCAGCAGGCTTCAAGTGAGTATCGTTACCAGCACCACCTACGATTGAAGCATCAGCACCTGAACCACCGTCGATAGTATCATTACCTGTACCACCGTCAATTACCGCTTCAGCACCTGAACCACCAGTTATAGAGTCGTTACCAGCTTCACCATAAATTTTAGAAACTCCAGAACCACCAGTGATCGTATCATTACCATCACCACCGTAGATACTATCAGCACCATTACCAGAAGTAATAGAGTCATTACCAGATCCAGTTCCTGTAGCTACTGAGATACCACCAACAAGTGTGTCAGCACCAGTACCACCAACAATAGTATCGTTACCAGCACCACCAAAGATTTTAGAATCTCCAGTACCACCAGTTAGTGAGTCAGCACCAGCATTACCTTTAATACTATCAGCACCATTATTTGATGTAATTGTATCAGAACCAGCACCACCATACATAGTGTTAGCTCCAGTAGAACCAGCAATTGTATAATTAATATCGGCATCAGAGAAACCAGTATTTCCAGTTAGGTTAATTTGGAAATCAGTACCATCAAGACTTCCATCACCATCTGAGTCAATAACTAGTCTAGCTACATCATCGATAAAGATCATATCACCTGCAACACCTGTGAATACACCGTTAGCTTCACCAGCATTAGCAACATCACCTAGATCATTAGATATGAATTTTTCACCATCAGCTAGTACCATAAGGATCATAAGATCGTCACCACTAGCAGTAAAGTCAGTGATAGTATCTCTTGTGATACCTTTTGATTCATAAGCATAACCACCTGTAGCACCATCTAATACACTAGCAGCACCATAGTAGAACTTATCGTTACCAGCACCACCTGTAATAGTATCTGATCCAGTTTGACCATATATTAGATCAACACCTGAACCACCATCTATACTATCATTACCAGTACCACCATCGATTGTATCTGCACCAGCATTACCAGTAAGAGCTAAATCATTACCAGCACCACCTGTAATACTATCAGCACCACTGTTACCTGTAATGGAGTCATTACCACCGTGACCTTCTAATGTGTCACCAGTAGTTGTTCCACCACCAGAAAGGATATCATTACCTAATGAACCTTCAATGTTATCAGCAGCAGTTGTACCTGTTACAGTAAATGCAGTTGTAACAGTATTAGTTCCAGCATTATTAAATACTAGTGTACCAGTCAATAAACTTGCAGAAGCATCAACAGTAAAGGAAGCAGCATTTAATGCAGCAGTAGTGTGAGGATTAATAACAACAACCATATTGTTTGTTGAAGTTCCTAATGGGTTATAAGCAACTAAGTTTTCAATATCAGTATGAGTATCCCAATCAAGTGTAATAGTTGTAGCACCAGTTGCAATATCAGCTTGAATTGTATCTGCACCACCATTACCATCAAGAGTATCACTAGCGTTAAGTGTATTTGCTGTGTATCTAAATGTATCACCTAATGCACCACCTTTATGACTATCATTAACAGCATCATCAGATCCGATAACTGTAATCGCACCGTTAGAAACTGCTGAAGCATCAGTAGTACCTGCACCAGTATTAGCAGCATGGTCAATTATTAATGATACATCAGTACCATTATTATCCCATGTTCCATTACCTAGGGTAATAGTTGCTGTACCAGATCCATTAGCAAACTCAATTTCTTCTAGAGTATATAATTGAGCTACTTCAGGAGCAGTTAATGTAATATTTGTATCAGATTCTGAGAATACAAGTTTATCAGTACCCGCACCACCATGAACTGTTTCAGCACCACCGGAAGTTTGGAAGTCACTATGATCATCTACTACGATTACATCATTACCTGCACCAGCATCAACAGAGTCAACACCAGCACCAGCTGTAATTGAGTCAACACCAGCACCACCTAACAGGGTATCTTTACCTGCTTCACCAGCGATAGTATCGTTACCAGCACCACCATCAACATGTGAAGTACCAGCACCAGCAGCAATGCTATCATGACCACCACCACCTGTTACAGTAACTGAAGCACTATCATTGTTATCAAGAGTTAGTGCTTCTGAGTTAGCTAATGTAACTGTATTTTGATCAAGCTGAGATGCATCAATTGTTAATGCAGTACCTGCAGTAGCAGATGTACCATAATCAGCATGAATTGTAATACTCACATCACCAGCGCTGTTATCAGCTGAATTATCAGTGATCACAATGTTTTCAATGTTAGTCACATCACCATCAAAAGCAACTGTTGTAGAATCACCAGTTGTATTACTTAGAGGATCATCATTGTTTTGGATGTAGATTGTATCCGTACCTGTTAATCCATTTAAAGTATCTTCATTAGTTAGTGTTTCAGTAGCAGCAAATGTAAATGAATCATCTGCAGAACCACCAGTTACATTAACATTACCAGCAGCAGTAGAAACAAAGTTAATTGCTTCTGTAGTTAAAGCGCCACCAGCAGTATCAGTTCCACCAGATAATGTACCATTACCAGCTAATCTTATTGAAATAGCTGGGTTAGCTGTTAAGAATGCATCACTAACTGTGATTGATGATCCGGTATATAATGAAATTACTTCAACATTTGAAATATTTGCTATTTCAGCTGCAGATAAAGCAACCGCAGCAGTATCAAATGTTAGAGTATCTGTACCAGCACCACCATCAACTGTTTCATAACCAGCAGCAGTAACAAACTGGCCTTCATTATGAACAAGAATTGAGTCATTACCAGCGCCACCATCAATATTATCTAGTCCACCATTACCATCTAAAGTATCTGCTGAACCGTTACCAACAATAACATCATTACCAGCACCACCATCAATGGTATCAGTACCGCCACCACCTGTTGCTGTAAGAATACCAGCAGCAGTCATGCTATCACCATCAATATTCACAGTTTCAAGAGCATCAAGAGAAGATGCATCAACTGTTAATGGAGTTGCGTATGAGCCTAGGTTTAATGCAGCATCATCACCAGCACTCAATGCATTATCTGTAACAGTAATTGTTTCAAATTTTGTCACAGCTGCAAAGTTTGCTGTCTCAGTACTATCATCTGTATACAGAATTAGTGTATCAATACCAGCACCACCAGTTAGTGTTGTACCGGAGTCAATAGCAGCATTTGTTGCTTCAACTGTAAGCGCAACGCCTGCAGTATTAACAACGCTATCTGTGTTTGAGGTTTCATCAGTATCAGTTCCGTCTGAAGCTCTTAAGCCTTTTGATAGAAGAACTGTTACAGCACCAGTATAAGTTGCTGATAAAGTTAATCTAGCACTTGAGTCATCTGATAAATCAAAAGTAGTAACATCAGTAATAGGAGCAGCTAATGTAACTGTAACCGCACCATCAGCAGCACCTAAAGGTCTAATTGTTTCAACGCCTGACATTCCGCCAAGTACAGTTGCACTTGTAATATTCGCTGTGTGAGACATTAAATCTGCACCATCACCACCAGCAATAGTATCAGCATAGTCAAAATCATCAGAAAGAACGAAAGTATCATTACCCGCGCCACCTTCTAGCCAGTCATCACCTGTACCTTCTGTTGTTAATGTATCATTACCAGCACCACCAACAAGTGAGTTACTACCTGTTGTTGTTGCCATTGAGTCATTACCTGCACCACCCATGATAGTGTCATTTAATGTACCACCATGAAGTGTATCATCACCAGCACCACCAGTAATATGCATTTTAGAAGTTGAAAGATCACCAGTAAATGTAAAGTTCTCAAGAAGATCTAAAGCTGAAGCATCTACTGTTAATGTTTTTGTAGCTCCAAGAGCATACGCAGACATTACGATAGTTGAGTCACCACCTGCTGTTGAAGCAAGGTCAAGTACAGTAATATTTTCAATTTGTGAAATATTTGTACTCCAACTAGCACTACCACCATCGTTAACAAGTAAAATTGTATCTGTTAAACCAGTACCACCAGCGATATCTGTTGTTGTATGGATATCAGTAGCACCTGCAGTAACTGTTAAAGCAACATTTGCATTGTTAGTGATAGTGTCATTACTATCTGTATCACCAACGATTGAAACTGAAGTAGCTTGTGTATAACCATCATTTAAAATAAGTGTTTGGTCGTTAGCATCTTTAAAGTTAAAGTCTGCAAATACTGTATTAGATGCCAATGTAACACTATGCGCTGTAACAACTGAAAGTGTTTCTACATTAGTCATAGCACCGAAAGGTGTAGCAGAAGTTACATTCGCACCACCAATTTGTACTGTATCCGTACCAGCACCACCATCAACAGTATCAAGAGCAGTTGCGCCACCTAAATTAGATGAAACTGCACCATCTTCATCAATGATGATTGTATCATTTCCAGCACCACCATCTGTTGAAGCAGCACCACCAGCATGACGAAGTGTATCAGCTTTTGAACCACCTGTGATTGCAGCTGTTCCTAATGCAGGAGCTGCAGATAATACAAGAGCTCCAGTTAAACCGGAAGCATCAACTGTAGCAACTTCAGCATCTAATGCTGTAGTGATTGTTAGTGCTTTATTACCAGAAATATTAACTGTTGTAGTATCAACGCCAGTTGACTGAAGATCAGTCAATACACTTGCGGCAGAAGACGTTACAATGTTTATAGTTTCCAAATCAGAAGCACCAGTTGCATCGTCACTAGTAAGTGCGATTGTACTTGATGCCAATCCTTTAAGATTAATTGTCATTGAATCATCTGTACCCGCTAGTAGAGCTGCCGATTCAAAGTTAACTGTTGTAGTATCAATAGTTGTATTTAATGTTAAAGTTGGAATTGAGTTAAGATTGTTGAATGTTACATCATCAGTAGATGAAACATTTGTTAATGAGTTAAAGTCTGCTTCATCTTCTAAGTTAAAGATAAGAGCAGTTCCTCCAGTACTTGAGTTTGTTACTATTAAAGACTCAATGCCTGTTGTTTGAGGAGTAAGAGTTTTACTACCAGTCGCAGATACTGTTAATGTATCAGTTCCTGCACCACCAGTTAGTTCGTCTGTGTCATTTAATGAGTTAGATGTAGAAGCATCAAATTGATCATTACCACTACCACCAGCCATTATATCAACACCAGTTGTTAATGTTTTACCTACAGAAGGAGATGCTGAGCCAACATTATTAATTAGCACTACTGCACTTGATACTGTACTAGATGCGTCATCGAATACACTTACTTTAATTCCTTCTATACCTTCAACAACGCTATCAGAAGCTGCACCTACTGAGAATGTTGTAGATGTTGCACCCGATGCAATTGTTGCAGTACCAGAAACTGCATCAAGGTCTGCTGTTGCAGCCTTATCAACAGTTGATCCGTTGTTATCACCAATTATTGTCCAAGAGAATGTTGTATCTGAAGAAACAGCAGCGCTGGAAGTAATTGTAAAAGTGAGAGAGCCACCTTCATCTACACTAGTTCCAGATTTTGTTACTGTGTAGGTTGGAGATGCAGTAGAACTTACTGCACTACCTGAAATTGATACATTCGCACTACCATCAGTTGATCCTGATGATGGTAAAGTTGAAACACCCATATCACTTGCAAAAGCTGAAAGAGTTTTAGAAGCGCCTGTAACTCCAGAAGTGGAGTTTCCGCCAACATCAAAAGAGAAATTACTTGCCCCATTGATGGTAACAACAGCACCATTATTTAAAGTCAACTGAACTGCATCAGCAGCAAATTTTGATGAAGCTATTGAAAGCCCATCTACTAATTGAATAACATTGCTTCCGCTTGTGTCAACAATGGTTATTGCAGCATTAGCAGCAATAGAATTAGAAATGATATATGTATCATCACCCGCTAATCCTCTGTAAGTTGTTCCGTTACTTGATGGTACAATTATGTCTGCACCCGATGAATGATTAATGGTCGCCATTTTACTCTCTCCTATAATAACAACATAAAAAGTCTCCCTATTTCTAGGGCTACGAATCACAAAATCCTATATTTTGCAATAAAGGTCAATAACTAAATTATTATTTAATTATTAATTTTTCTTACAAAACATTTTATTTTGTAACAAATTGTAACAATTGTTACAAGCACAATATTAATAATATTTTTGGCAAGAATAAGGCAATAATAAAAAAAGATCTTTTTTTTTCTTATTTATAATTAAATGGCTATTTTCTAGGTATTTATAACTAAATAAAATATATTAAAATTAATAGGAATATATCAAGAGTCTATTTTATCCGCTATTTAGTAACATAATATATATTTATTATAAGCAATATCATATTTCAATTATTAATCTGCCTTCCTTGCATATGTATATAATAATGAATTTATATGCTTATACATATATATATAAAGTAATTAATTATATGTTTACTATTTGAGTATATTTTCAAAAATTTAATACTAATTAAAATTAAAAAATTAATAATAAGCATAAAGAAATAAATAAACACTCTATCGAAAGAATATAATTATTAGGAATCGAAGAACTAAAATAAGAAAATTATTATTTTGATTAATTACCCAGTTAGATTTGTATCTGCAAGGATCTCAACAGTATATGTTGTTGCTGTCCATGTAGTATCAAAAGATTCTTCAACACCGGATAAAGTAAGTCCACCACTTTGACCTGAGCTATCAGGCGCAAAGAAGATTTGAGTACCACTAAGTCCGTCAGATGTAACTTCTACACCAGAAAGATTATCAAATTCTCCTGTTGTCAAATTAGATGTTCCACCTACAATAACGAGAGTTAATTTATCACTTGCAGTATCGAACCCATCAATTGTGACAGTGAAAGCACCCTCTTGAGACACACCTGATGAGTCGATTTCATATCTAAAATCTTCTGCATCACTTGTAGCTGTAACAGTAGCTTCAGCCGTCTCAGCTATATTCACCACAGTATAAGTAGTGGCGCTAGTGTCTGTTGAAGTAGTGTCATCAGTTGAGCTAGTGTCTGTTGAAGCAGTGTCATCAGTTGAAGTAGTGTCATCAGTTGAAGTAGTGTCATCAGTTGAAGTAGTGTCATCAGTTGAACTAGTGTCTGTTGAAGTAGTGTCATCAGTTGCGCTAGTGTCTGTTGAAGTAGTGTCATCAGTTGAGCTAGTATCTGTTGAACTTGAATCTGAAGATTCTGTTGAAGCTGGAGCAGCAACTAACTCGCCAATAGCAGAACCAAAAACAATGTTTAACTGACCATCTTCATCAGCAACTCCATCAAGGGTCAATGTTGAACTTGATCCATCTGCATCAGGTGCAAAATAAATAACTGTTTTATTATTTATCGCATCAACAACAATTTGTTGGGTTCCAGTTGAATTTGATTTGAACTGAGAACTGTCATAACCATTTGGAATACCAGAACCTAGAATAATTAATTTATCATTCGTCAAACTGAAGCCAGTAATAGTAACATTGCCATCAGCGCCAACCACTTCATCACCATCCCAATTTGCGTCATAAACAAAAGTTTCAGCGTCTGAACTTGCAGCAACAGTTTCACTATCAATATCAATTTGTGAACCCACTGCTGTAGGAGCAACAATCTCAAAAGTCAGGTCAATTGTATTTAATGTACTGTCAGATACACCCGCAAGTGTAATAGATCCACTTGTTCCTGATGAGTCTGCGCCAAAATCAATCCTAGTACTGTCAATACCTGTTGTTACATCAACGCCTACAGTATCTGTTAGATTTGATCTACCATAACCAGAGGGCAGAGATTCAGTTTTAATAACAATTCTATCAGTAGCAGCATCAAAATTATTAATTGTAACTTCACCATCGGTAGCAACTGGAACACCATTAGCAAACTTCACTGAATATTCAAATATTTC